>Ga0256824_10000109_pt1 | contig 27082 bp, 23 predicted proteins | sample CV67metaG_FD_191570 | JGI IMG/M metagenome (GOLD analysis project Ga0256824, IMG submission 191570) | Hydrothermal vent microbial communities from East Pacific Rise, Pacific Ocean - CV67 | ecosystem: Environmental > Aquatic > Marine > Hydrothermal vents | place: Pacific Ocean: East Pacific Rise...
CCAAGGCTTCACCCAATCCATCACGATAGTCTTACCTATACTATTAGGTACCTTAGCTTTCTTTTGCAACAAAACAATCTCAGTATTTAAATTTATTAAATTCTGTTCTAACGTTTCTTTTTCTAACATATCAGACTTAGTTCCTAGTCCTTTTGAAAAGAATTCATTCAGTTTTTCGATTCTTACTACTACTTTTTCTTTCTGAATTTTAGCCTGTTTCACCTCAATACTAAACTCATTTAACTGACTAATAACAGACGCCTCTGTTTTTCCGACATTCATCATCACCAAGCCAAAAACAACACCCAACAGCATTCCTACTAATATTTTTAAATGTAATGGAAATTTTTTCTTCATAAAACAGTGTAATAATTTTTAATAATTCGATAAAGATAAATATTTTTTTTGACTATTTTTAATAATTAAAAAACGGAATAATTGAATTATTTTTATATATTACCCTTCATTCCAAAAAAAACATCTATCTTTGCACCGAAATTAACCTACAGTAATATAAGAGGTTAATAAAAAACATTAAAGTTGTTAGTTGAATTGCTGAGATTCGTTGGGCTGTTAGAATTTCATTTGTGCTTGTCACCATGTAACCAATTACTTAAATGACAAATATTAAATGTAAAATTTTAAAATTATGACTTTTAGCGAGTTAGGATTAAACGAAAACATAATTTCGGCAATCACAAAAATGGGTTACGAAACCCCAACACCGATACAGGAAAAATCAATCCCGTATTTATTAGACAATCAAGGAGATTTAATAGGTTTAGCATCTACAGGAACAGGTAAGACTGCTGCTTTTGGTTTACCATTATTAAACCAAATTGATGTTAACGACAAAAAGACACAAGGATTAATTATTTGTCCTACACGTGAACTTTGTTTACAAATCAGTAGAGATTTAGAGGATTACTCTAAAGAAGTTAAAGGATTAAAAGTAACTGCTGTTTACGGTGGTACTGATATTCAAAAACAAATTAGAACAATCGAAAGAGGAGTTCACGTAATTGTAGCGACTCCTGGTAGATTATTAGATTTAATAAACCGTAAAAGAGTAAAGATCGGTGAAATTAAAACTGTAATTTTAGATGAAGCTGATGAAATGCTGAATATGGGATTCAAAGAGGATATTGATGATATTCTTGACGGAACACCTGCTACTAAAGCAGTTTGGTTATTCTCTGCAACTATGCCTAAAGAGGTAGCTAGAATAGCAAAAAACTATATGACTGATCCGTTTGAAATCACAGTTGGTGGTAAAAACGAAACTAACAAAAACATTTCTCATCAATATTACGCTGTAAAAGGAAGAGACAAGTATAGCGCTTTAAAACGTTTATTAGATTTCAATCCTGATATTTATGGTTTAGTATTCTGTAGAACAAGAAGAGACACTGCTGCTGTTGCCGATAAATTAATGGCTGATGGTTATAGTGCCGAACCTTTACACGGAGATTTATCTCAAGCACAAAGAGATAGAGTAATGGAGAAATTCCGTGCTAAAGCAATTCAAATCTTAGTAGCTACTGATGTTGCAGCAAGAGGAATTGACGTACAAGGTATTACTCACGTAATTCACCATTCTTTACCAGAAGATGTTGAAAATTACACTCACCGTTCAGGAAGAACAGCAAGAGCAGGAAATACAGGTATTTCTTTAGCTTTAGTTGATCCAAAAGATGGTAGAAAGTTAAAATCTATTGAAAGAATTATCAAATCGGAATTTACTAAAATGACTGTGCCTAAAGCAGAGGACATTATTGAAAAACAATTGTTCAGTTTAGTGAACAATTTGAAAAATTCTGAAGTTAATGAATCTAAAATTGAAAAATATTTACCTTCTGTTTTAGAGTCATTAAAAGATTTGACAAAAGAAGAAATTATTGCCAAATTTGTATCTTCTGAATTTAATAAATTTTTAGATTATTATTCTAAATCAAGAGACATTACTGAGAACATGTCAGATAGAGGCGGAAGAGATAGAGACGACAGAGGCGGAAGAGGAAGAGACGACAGAGGCGGAAGAGGAAGAGATAGAGATAGAGGGGAAAGAAGCGACAGAGGAGAAAGAAGAGAGAGACGTGAAACAAGAGATGATCAACAACGTTTCTTTGTAAGTTTAGGAGAAAAAGATGGGTTTAACCATGGTGCTTTATTAAGATTAATCTGTGATAACGCAGGAATATCTAAAGCTCAAATTGGTAAAATTGATGTTTTAAATAACTTCTCATTCTTTGAAGCTGACAAAACTGAAACTGACAAAATTATTGCAAATTCTCAAGGTGTAGACTTTGAAGGTTCAACAATGAATGTTGAAATTACAAATTCAAAACCGAAATCAGACAGAAGAAGCGGTGGCGGAGACAGAGGTGGACGTAGCAGAGATGGTGGCGGAAGCAGAGATAGAGATTCAAGAGGTGGTAGAGATAGAGATTCAAGAGGTGGAGGAAGAGATAGAGACTCGAGAGGAAGCTCAAATCGTAGCTCAAGAAGAACATTTAATAGAGATTAAAAAAATAACAAACTAATAAGTAGAACATGGAAGTTAGAAATATAGCCATTATTGCACACGTTGATCACGGGAAAACGACCCTAGTTGACAAAATGATTGAAGCAGGTAAAAATCCTATTAAAGGAACATCCGGTGGAGATTTAATTATGGATAGTAATGATCTTGAGAGAGAAAGAGGAATTACAATTACATCTAAAAACGTTTCAGTTTTTTATAAAAACACGAAAATAAACGTAATTGACACACCTGGTCACAGTGATTTTGGTGGAGAAGTTGAGCGTGTATTAAACATGGCTGATGGTGTATGTTTATTAGTAGATGCTTTTGAAGGTCCAATGCCTCAAACACGTTTCGTTTTACAAAAAGCTTTAGAGTTAGGTTTAAAACCTTTATTAGTAATCAATAAAGTTGATAAAGACAACTGTACTCCTGATGAAGTTCATGAGAAAGTATTTGATTTAATGTTTGAATTAGATGCAACTGAAGATCAATTAGATTTCAGAACTGTTTATGGATCTGCTAAAAATGGTTGGATGGCTGATGATTGGAAAAAACCAACAGAAAATATCAATCCAATTTTAGATGCTATTTTAGAATATTACCCAGCTGCTGAAGTTCCTGAGGGAAATACTCAAATGCTAATTACATCATTAGACTATTCTTCATTTATTGGAAGAATTGCTATTGGACGTTTAGGAAGAGGTACATTAAAACCTAACATGCCAGTTATGTTATCAAAACGTGACGGTTCTTTAGAAAAGCATAAGATTAAAGAATTGTTTATTTTTGATGGAATTGAAAAACGTAAAGTTGATGAAGTTCAAGGTGGAGATATATGTGCTATTACAGGTATTGAAGGTTTTGAAATTGGAGATTCTATTTGTGATTTTGAAAATCCAGAACCGTTACCAACAATTTCAATTGACGAACCAACAATGAGTATGTTGTTTACAATTAACGATTCTCCTTTCTTTGGTAAAGAAGGTAAGTTTGTTACCTCTAGACATATTCACGATAGATTACAAAAAGAATTAGAGAAAAATTTAGCCTTAAAAGTTGAAACGACAGGTTCAGCTGATAAATGGATGGTTTTTGGACGTGGTGTAATGCACTTATCTGTTCTTTTAGAAACTATGCGTAGAGAAGGTTATGAAGTTCAAGTTGGACAACCACAAGTTATTTTTAAAGAAATTGATGGTAAGAAAAATGAACCTATTGAAGATTTAACTATTGATTTACCAGAAACATTTTCAGGAACTGCAATTGATGTAGTGACAAGAAGAAAAGGTGAAATGGTGTCAATGGAGCCAAAAGGAGCAAGAATGATTTGTAAATTTAAAATTCCATCAAGAGGAATTATAGGTCTAAGATCATACATGTTAACATCTACTGGTGGTGAAGCTATTGTTACTCACAGATTTATTGGATACGAACCATTCAAAGGTGAAATTCCAGGAAGACAAAATGGATCATTAATTTCAATGGAAAATGGTAATTCAATTCCTTTCTCTATTAATAACTTACAAGACAGAGGGAAATTCTTTATCGCTCCAAATGTTCCAATTTATGAAGGTCAAGTAATTGGAGAGAATAGTAAAAACAACGATTTAGTTGTAAACGTAACTAAAACTAAACAATTAACTAATATGCGTAAGTCTGGTACTGATGCAAAAGTTAGAATTGTACCACCAATACTATTTTCTTTAGAGGAAGCTTTAGAATATATTCAAGAAGATGAATATGTTGAGTTAACTCCTGAGTCAATCAGATTAAGAAAAATATACTTAAAAGAAAACGAAAGAAAAAGATTCAGTAAATAATCACTGACATTTCTTCCGATTTATGGACTAAATTGTTCATAAAACTGTTAATAACTAAAAGAGGCGCATTATTTGATGCGTCTCTTTTATATTTATATTTGATAACGAACACTAACACTTAAGATTATGTTTGAAGAAGAAGAAGATGACAATCAATTTGATGATCAATTTAATTTTGAATTAGATCGATTTGAAAACATGATTAAATATGATGAGGCCTATTATTTCGATCCAGAAGTTTTGGTTTTGATTATTGATAACTACATCATAAAAAACCACTTAAAACAAGCACTTACAGCAGTCGAATTTGGTATAAATCAACATCCATCACATTCAAATTTCAATCTTAAAAAAGCTCAAATATATTCAACAACTGGTCAATTAAAAGAAAGTTTACTTCTTTTACAAACACTTGAAAAAATAGACTCTTTTAACAGTGAGGTCCACATCACTATTGCTAATGTATTTAGTCAATTGAGAGATCATAAAAAAGCAATTAAGTATTACGAGAAAGCACTATCAATTGACTCACAACCTGAAGAGCACCCAACTGAAATAATAGAAATATTATTAGATTTGGCTTTAGAATATGAAAACCTATTAGACTTTGAAGGTGCAATTAGAGTATTAGAAAAATTATTAAGTTCACACCCTGATAACGAATCTGCGATATATGAAATTGCATACTGTTACGAACGGTTAGGGAACTTTGACAAATGTATTGAATACTACAATCAATATATTGATAACAACGCCTACTCGTTTACAGCCTGGTATAATTTAGGAAATATCTATTTTCTGAAAAAAGACAATAAAAAAGCACTTTGGGCCTATGAATTTTCTATTTTAATTAATGATGATTTTGTATCAGCTCATTTTAACATTGGTAATACCTATATGCAAACCGAAGAGTTCAAAAAAGCAATTGAATCTTATGAGAAATGTTTGGAAATAGATAGTGAAGATGATTTAGCATTATGCTACTTAGCTGAAGCTTACGAGCGTTTAGACAACTATGACTTAGCGTTAAGCTACTATAAAAAAAGTAAACAATTAAACCCAGGTTTGGCAGATGCTTGGCTTGGAATTGGAATCGTTTTAGATTTACAAGATAAAACCCAACAAGCTATTCCCTTTTTACAAGAAGCGGTTAACTTACAAACCTCTAACGCTAGTTTTAATTTAGTTTTAGGAGAAGCACTTTTTAAAATAGAACGCTTTACAGAAGCAGAAATAGTATTAGAACGAGCACTTCAATTAGACAACTCCTATACTGAGGCAATCGAACTTTTAGCAAAGATAAAATTCGAATACAATATTAATGAAGCAATTGATTTTTTAGTAAGAACTGACGAAAGTCAATCATTAGATACATCACCCTTAATACTACTCGTTAGCTTATTATGGTACAATGGAAGTAAAATGGAAGCGTTAAGCTTGTTTAAAAATCAGTATCTACAAAACCCAAAAGATGCAATAAAATTCTTACTTTTGCATTTACCTGAATCTACAAAGATTTCAGATTTTAATAATATTATCAACCCTACATAATGAGCGAAAATTTTACATTACCTTTTATACCAAACAGACCAGTACAACCTAGAGAATCTGGATTAACCATGATGATGGATAAAGGATTAAGCTTAAGAGAAACTGAGGACTTTATATCTGCAAATGCAAAACTTACAGATATTGTAAAATTTGGATTTGGTACATCTTATGTAACTGAAAATCTTGAAGAAAAATTAAAGTTGTATAAAGATGCAGGCATTAAAACTTACTTTGGCGGTACATTATTTGAAGCATTTATCGCTAGAAATATGTTTGATGAGTATAGAAAATTGTTAGATAAATATGACATGGGGCTTTGTGAAGTTTCTGATGGATCAATAGATATACCACATGACCAGAAATTAGAATATATTTCTACATTGGCTAAAAACGTAACTGTTATGTCAGAAGTAGGTTCTAAAGACGAAGGCATTATTATCAGTCCATCAAAATGGATTAAAATGATGAAAACAGAATTAGAAGCTGGATCATGGAAAGTTATTGCAGAAGGAAGAGAGTCTGGAAACGTTGGTGTTTTTAGACCTAATGGAACAGCGCATACTTATTTAATTAATAAAATAATTAAAGTTATTAAACCAGAAGATATTCTTTGGGAAGCTCCTAAAAAAACACAACAAGTTTGGTTCATAAGATTATTTGGAGCAAATGTAAATTTAGGAAACATAGCTTACAATGAAGTGATTCCTTTAGAATGTTTACGACTTGGATTAAGAGGAGATACATTTTTTGAAGAATTACCAAAGGATGTGGAAGATAGATTAAGACAAAAAGGAACAGAAGAAGTATCAGATGAAGACTAAAAAATCATTAATTAGCATTGCAGTAAGAGGTTTAGCAATGGGGGCTGCAGATGTTGTTCCTGGTGTTTCAGGCGGAACAATTGCATTTATTACAGGTATTTATGAAGAATTAATAACTACGATCAGTAATGTTAATTTAGGTTTATTAAAAACGTTAAAGTCAGATGGTATTAAAGCGTTTTGGACTCAATTAAATGGAAACTTCATTGTTGCGTTATTTGCAGGTATACTTATTAGTATCGCCTCTTTAGCCAACTTAATTTCGTATTTACTAGAAAGCTTTCCGATATTAGTATGGTCCTTCTTTTTCGGTTTAGTTGTAGCTTCAATTCAACTGATGAGTAAAGAAGTGAAAAAATGGAACACTCCAACAATCTTAGGTTTCATAATTGGAACTGCAATCGCTTTTTGGATCACTATTTTACCACCTATGCAACAAGCGGATGCTAACTGGTATATTTTCCTATCTGGAACAATTGCTATTTGCGCCATGATATTGCCTGGAATTTCTGGTAGTTTTATTTTATTACTTTTAGGATCTTTCCAAACTGTTTTAACAGCTGTTAAAGAAGTTGACTTAATGAAAATAGCCATATTTGGAACTGGATGTATTGTAGGTTTATTATCTTTTTCTCATGTTTTAAAATGGATGTTTAAAAAGTATGAATCTATAACCATAGCCGTATTATCCGGATTTTTATTAGGATCACTAAATAAACTATGGCCTTGGAAAGAAGTAATTTCAACCAGAGTAAACTCTCATGGAGAAACGGTACCATTCATTGAAAATAACGTCTCTCCTTTTTCTTTTGAAAGTATAACAACAACACCTAATCAATTAATGTATAGTATTGGTTTTTGTGTACTTGGATTTTTAATAATATTCGTATTAGAAAAATTTAGTAATACCACTAAAAATTAAAATTATATAATTCATTACTTCTATAATTTGTATAATATCATCAATGAAATTTGATAAATTAAAAAAATAACGTTTTTTTTTACACAAAAAAAACCTATTATGTTATTTAATTTAACTGAATATGAGTCAATTACACTACCATTCGTATTCAAATAAGAAGTATTAGATAACAACAGAATAGTTTCATTAGGCACACCTCCTGCTTCAAAACCCAATAAACATAAGGGCTAAATGAATTATGAGTTGAGTACTATCGCTCTTTAAAATCATTTTTTTAGTGGTAAATAGTTAAAAGCAGTTCTCAAGATTACACCTTTCTTCTAACTTTATCTCAATTGATAAAAGCAACTATTTATATTTGTATAACGTATAAATACTAAGAAAATACAATTATGAAAAGATTACTGCCTTTATTACTTTTAATGTTTACAGTTTTAAGTTACTCATTTAAACCTGCACAACACAACACAAGTTACTTTGTTCAGTTTAAAATAAATACAATCTCATCAAATAATCAAGCCATGGTTATTGATCAAAAGATGAGATTAAAATCTGGAATACTAATTACTAGAACTGATTATTTGACAAGTACCTTTTTTTGTGTACTGAAACCACAAATACACTATTCTAAAGCTGAATTTGAAAATTGGTTTAATCAACTAGGTTATGATATTTCATGTTATAATTCAGGAATACATAGAACAGATAAAATGATCTCTACTCATATTTTAAAAGATTGTCAAGATGAAAAATAAAATTTTAATACTATTTACTTTTTTCACATTAAGCATAAGTAACTCATACTCTCAATCTGTTGCAGATGATTGTTCAGAGTCAGAAGCTGGGTGTAATGCTTTAGATGATGGATTTCCTATTACACCATCCGGATTTGGTGATATTGATGAAGCAAATGGACCTAACGGCTCTGATGTTTCATGGCCAGGAACTAATCCACAAGGCGTAAATGCAGGGTGTATGTTTTCGGGTGAATTAAATAGTACTTGGATTAGTTTTACAGCAGAAACTACAGGCCCTTTAGATTTTCAATTAGGAGCTGCTGGTAGTAATGGTTATTACGATTGGATATTATGGGCTAATGATGATGGAATGGCTTGTGATGGTATATTAAATAATACGTTAGCTCCAGTATCTTGTAATTGGAATGCCTCATCTTCAGGGTTTACAGGAATGGGAACTCTTCCCGCAGGAGGAAATGCAGGAAACTTTCAACCATCATTAAATGTGAATGCTGGTGATAATTTTATTCTATGTTTTTCTAATTTTTCAAGTGGCACTGCTACGGTTGAATTAGGAGGAAATATTGCCTGTACCAGTCCGTTTATTATGGACCCTACAATTTGTGAAGGCGATTCAACAAATTTAGAATTTACAGATTTACCTTTGAATATAATATCGTATTCATGGTCACCAACAACTAACATTTCAGACCCAACAATATCCAATCCAGATGTTTGGCCAACAGACACTACTATTTACACATTAACATTGGTCTCTCTTGACAGCACATGGGACGAAACTGTTAGTGTTAATGTTATTCACTTAGTATATCCAAATGCTGGATTAGATGACTCTTTATGTCACTCAGCTCTAGTTGGGTATCAACTACAAGGAACAAAAGACAATCCAACGAACATATCAACTTGGGAATTTTTTCAAGGACCTATTGGTACACCAGGAACACCAAATGCAATTTTTCAACCTAATTCACCTGATAATTTAAATGCAAATACATTAACAAACTATCCTGGTGAATACACTTATGTTTTACACGAAATAGATCAGTATGGATTTTGCCCATACGGAACAGATACTTTGAAATTATATTTCGCTAAAGAGACTCATACTACAGTCCCAAGCGACCCTACATGTTTTGGAGGGGAAGATGGCTCAATTAAAATCACTTCAGATGGTACACTAGGCGCAATTGAATATAGTTTTAATGGTGGAACTAGTTATTCTATCCTAACGGATTCAACGAATTTAGGGTCTGGAATATACTCCGTTATTTCAAGAGATATTTTAGGATGTGAATTTGAATCTATAGTAACTATAACTGATCCACTTGCAATTGTATTAACAGTAGGGCCAATTCCTGATTCAACAGTTTGTGAAAACGGAGTAGGAACACTATACGCTTCTGCTATTAATGGAACAACATATGATTTTCATTGGATTGATGTTACAAATGATTTAGGTCATATACAAACGATATCCCCTGTAGCTGATTCAACAGTTACTGTATATGCTGAAAGTGAATTAGGCTGTCTATCTGATACTTTACCAATAACTATTTTAGTTAACACCCCAATTTCTTTACAAATTACTGCTAATGATTCTATTTGTCCTGGTTATGATTCTCAAATGATGGTAGAAGCTTTAGGTGGATTTCAAGGTTATAACTATGTTTGGACTTCAAATGGAACTTCTTACAATGATGCTGATAGTATGATTAACATGAATCCGATTATTGAAATTGAATATTGTGTAACTGTAACTGACATTTGTGAAACCACTCCAAAAACAATTTGTTCTAAAGTAATAATGAGGGAGGTTCCAATACCTGCTTTCACAACAGATACTTTAGAAGGTTGTAATCCATCAATTATTCAATTTTCTGACATTACTGAAAATGGCTATTATTTAGCCGAAACTGAAACAGCACAATTAAACTGGTTAGTAGACGGAACTGTTTACAATGACTCATTGTTTGATCATTTATTTGGAAATGTGGGTATTTATGATGTACAACTTGAGGTATATACTCAGTTTGGTTGTCATAATACAATCGTTACTGAAGAATACATTTCAATTCATGAAGTTCCAGCAGCAACATTTTATGTGATTCCTAACCCGACTACAATTTTCAATACTGAAGTTAGTATGACCAATAATACTCAAGGAGATAACTTATCATTTCAATGGAGTAATCCAAGCGGAGCCCCTGCTTCATCATCATTACAATCTCCTACTATATTATATCCAGAAGGTATTGCAGCTGACTATCCGGTTCAATTAGTAGTAACTAACGAATTTAATTGTGTTGATACAACTCATGATATTGTTCATATTATTTCGGATGTAATTATTTATGCACCAAACGCATTTACACCCGACAATGATAACCTAAATAACGATTGGCGTGTATACATTGATGGAATTAACATTAACGAATTTCATTTAGTTATGTTCAATAGATGGGGAGAAATCATTTGGGAATCATACGATCCAGAAGGAGTTTGGGATGGAACATATGGAGGTAAAAAATTACAAGATGGAACCTACATTTGGAGTTTAATTGCTAAAGATGCTACATCCGATAAGAAATACGAATTTAGAGGTCATGTCACGATCATTAGATAATAAATAAGAGTCTAAAACAAAAAAGAGCAGTTAATTAACTGCTCTTTTTTTTAATCTGGAAATATTTTTCCCGGATTTAATATTCCCTTTGGATCAAAAACAGATTTTATTTGTTTCATTAAATTTAGTTGAATAGCCGAAAAAGGAATATCCATATATTGTTTTTGAACAAGACCTATACCATGCTCACCAGATATAGTACCGCCTAATGATACTGATAAATTAAAAATTTCTCTAATTCCATCAGACAGTTCAGTATCCCATTTTTCATCAGACAGGTCTCCTTTAATGATATTGATATGTAAATTACCATCACCGGCATGACCATAACAGACAGATTGAAATCCATATTTAGCACCAATAGATTTAACACCTGCTAAAAGCTTAGGTAATTCATATCTTGGCACTACAGTGTCCTCTTCTTTATAAATCGATTGTGATTTAACTGCCTCTCCTACTTTTCGCCTAAGTTCCCACAGTTTGTTTTTTTGTGCTTGCGAATCAGCAAATAAAATTTCACCAGCGTCAAATTTTTCTACAACATTCATTATTGTTTCGCAATCCTGCATTAAAACATCCAGATTGTTACCATCTACTTCAATTAACAAATGTGCTTGAACATCATCTCCAATACGTATAGAATCATCATTTATAAAGTTTGCTGTCCAAATTAAAGCATCTCGCTCCATAAACTCTAATCCACTAGGCGTTACACCTGCTTTAAATATTGCAGCTACAGACTCACATGCTTTTTGAGCTGATGAAAAAGGAACCAATAATAAATTATTAAATTTTGGTAACGGAATAAGTTTTAAAACAGCTTTAGTGAGTATACCTAAAGTTCCTTCAGAGCCAACCATTAATTGTGTTAAGTTATATCCTGTTGAGTTTTTCAATGTATTTGCGCCAGTCCAAATGACATCCCCATTTGCTAAAACTACTTCTAAATTTAAAACATAGTCAGCAGTCACACCATACTTCACAGCTTTTGGACCTCCAGAATTCTCAGCTAAATTACCACCAATAAAACAAGACCCTTTACTCGCTGGATCAGGTGGATAAAATAAACCTTTCTCCTCTACAGCTTCTTGTAACTCTTGAACAATTACACCTGGTTCAACAACAACTTGTAAATTATCTTCATCAATATTTATGATATTATTAAATCGCTCCATAGACAAGGCTATACTATTCTGAATTGGTAAAGCACCTCCACTCAATCCCGTTCTAGCACCTTGCGGGGTGACTTTTAAATCAGTATTAAAACAATACCTCATAATTTCAGACACTTGCTTTGTATCTTTAGGTTTTAGAACAATTGATGGATAAAAAACTAAGTCTTCCGTCTCATCATGTGCATAATCGAATTGATTTTCTTTTTCGATAATAACATTGGTACTACCTAAAAGAGTTTTAAAAAAAGTATAGTCCTTAGTTTTTAAATTCATTTAATTGTTTTTATAGATCTAATAAGAATCAATTGTAAAATTACTAATAAAATAGTAAACTTATTATGCTTAACCTCTACTTTCCCCAATTTGTACCAAAAGGTAATGAAAATGAGAAATTTTGAACTATAATACCTGTGATATTCGTGACTATTAAACCCTCTGATTCTCCCTTATTTCGATAAACTCAATGTATATGGAAAGAGCTGCGGTCTATTTTTTTGTGCTAAACCAAATATTTCTTTGGGGAAACAAACGGATAAGTACAAATCTTATTAAATCATTAATTTAATTTTACGGTTAGATTTGATTTGACTAAAGATTGATAAAAAAGTCTTCACTTTAAAATAAAAGAATACTTAATTTATAAATTTTATAATCTTAAAATAATTCAATAGCTGAATCTAAATTAAGAGTAATTAAGAATACTTTGTCTAATTGTGAAATGTTAATTAATTTTTCAACATTAGCTTGTAATCCATTAATGACTAATTTACCACTAGAATCTTTACATAATCTATTCCCAATTAATATAGCACTTAAACCTGATGAATCACAATATTTCGTATGACTTAAATCTAAAATCATATTATTGATTGAACCATTATTCATTAACACAAATTCTGCTTTTAATTCTGCTGAATTAGATGAATCTAATTTTTCAACATTTGAGGTTATAACAGAATAAGTCTTGAAATCAGTTTTTGTAAAGTTCATAATTGGTTTGTTGCTACATCAAATTTATTAAAATTTTAGTTAAAAGAGACAAATTTGTCAATTAAAATTTCATAAATTCGCATCAAAACAGTAATTAATGACTAAAATAATTCCCTTCAAAGCAATAAGACCAACTAGAGACAAAGTTCAATTAGTAACGTCACGCCCCTATTATGCTTATACTCAGTTAATGTTGGATGCAAAACTAAAAGGGAACCCGTATAGTTTTATTCATATTATCAACCCTGAATTTTCGGAAGAAGACAGGACAGAACCCAATTCGTCAGAACGTTTTCAAAAAGTGAGAAACAAATTTGAAGAGTTTGAGCGAGAAGGAATTTTCATACATGAAGAAAGACCATCTCTTTATATCTATAAAAAGACAACAGACACTCATGAATTTATTGGCGTTATTGGAGGTGCATCTGTTGATGAGTATGACAATGGTAAAATAAAAAAACACGAACAAACTATAACTGAAAGAGAAACTACATTTAGTAATTATTTAAAAGTAGTTGAATTTAATGCTGAGCCTGTATTATTATTTCATGATAATAGAGAAAAGCTAAATAATATTTTTCTTAAACATACATTTGAACGCCCTGAATACGAATTTACCACTACAGATAAATCTAAGCACGAATTATGGGTAATTTCAGAGCCAGCATTGATTGATGAAATACAAAAAATATATGATACAATTGATGACATTTATATTGCAGATGGTCATCACCGTTCTGCATCATCAGCTCGATTTTATCATGACAGTGAAACAAAAACAGAATTAAAAGCTCATTTTTTAGCTTACTTTATTTCTTCTGAAAAATTAAAAATATTTGACTATAATAGATTAATTAAAACGACAAACAATTTAACGTCAAAGGCCTTAATAGAGCAAATAGAAAATTCGTTCATAGTCACTGAAGTTAACACTGAAGATATACATTACAGAGGCGTACATAATCTACTCATGTACATTGATAATAATTGGTACAACTTACAAGCAAAGGAAGACATAATTAATAGAGACAGTCCTGTTGAAAGTTTAGATACTTTTATTCTAAGTCAGTATATTTTAAAGCCTATTTTAGGAATTAAATCATTACAAGTATCTGATGATATTGGATTTATTAGTGGAACTAAAGAGTTAAAAGGTATTTCTGACAACGTAGATTCAGGGAAATATAAAATTGGATTTGGATTATATCCCGTTTCTCCAAAACAACTAAAAGATGTGGCTGATGCTAATGATATTATGCCTCCAAAATCTACATGGATTGAGCCCAAACTAAGAAGTGGATTAATTATTTACCCGCTAAATGACTAAGTATGTCAATTCAATCTAACTTATTAACTATAAAATCGACTTTACCTAATCATGTCACATTAGTGGCGGTTTCTAAAACCAAACCAAACCATATGATTAGTGAATGTTACGACATTGGACAACGTCATTTTGGGGAGAATAAAGTACAGGATTTAGTTGACAAATATCATGCTTTGCCTAAAGACATTAAGTGGCATTTTATTGGACATTTACAAACGAATAAAGTTAAATTTATTGCGTCATTTGTTCATTTAATTCATGCTGTTGATAGCTTAAAACTATTGAAAGAAATTAATAAACAAGCTTTAAAAAACAACAGAATCATTCATGTGCTTTTACAATTTCACATTGCAAAAGAAGCCTCTAAATTTGGGCTAAACAAAAACAGTTGTGATGAAGTATTGAATTCAGAATCATTTGCCAATTTAAAAAACATTTCAATAGTTGGAGTGATGGGAATGGCTACTTTTACGGATGATGAAAATCAAATTAAAAGTGAATTCAAAGCATTAGGTGTCTATTTTAAAGAGTTAAAGATTAACAAACACATAGCTTCTATTTCTTTTATTGAACTATCAATGGGAATGAGTGGAGATTATAAATTAGCTATTGCAGAAGGTAGTACAATGGTTAGAGTTGGAAGTTCAATTTTTGGAAGTCGATAAACTAACCTATTTAATTTCAGATTTCAACTCTTCAATCTTAGCATGATGCGTATTAATTTCTGCTTCTGTAGCTGACAAAAACTTATGCTTTTCTAAACGAATTATTTTTTCTATTTTCTTTAGTAATTGAGTTGTTTTATCTTCAAAAAAGAAATGTGAAAATTGCTCAAAAATATAATCAATTGCTATTTGATTTGGGTGAATTAAATCAGCATTATAAAAGCGATAATCTCTTAAATCATCCATTTGAATTTCATAAGAAGGGAAATAAATGACATTCTGTTTAAAATCATCACCTAAAGCTTTACACAATAGCAATAAAATTGATTTTGATTGATTGTTTTCAATAATCCCATCTTTTATATGCCTAACAGGACTTACTGTTAATACAATTTTAAGTTTTGGATTAACTGTAATCATTTCTTTAATTAACTGACTGTAAATGTCAATCAGCTCATTTAAATCTAACAGTTCTTTTGTAAAATTGGATTGAGCCACTTTTTGACAATTGGCTACTACTTTATTGGCATCAATTAACCTGTACACCCATGCTGTACCAAATGTTAGAAACACATACGAATTATTTTTTAACTGGTCATTTGTTTCTGTATTTTGAGCATCAACTTTCTTAATAAAGCCATTGTAGCTTGTTGCGTTAAATTTTGAATGAAAATCATAAGATTTAAAAATACCATTTTGCTCTAACACATCACACTCTTTATCTAATTTAATAGGCTTATCTAGCCCATTGTTTAAAATCTTAGCTATTGAATAGGGATTAAAAATGATTCCAAAAGGATTACTATTTATATTAAATTTTAGTTGAGATAGCTTTTCACCAATATGCTCAACAAAACATGAACCAATAGCTAAAATTGAATCTGAATGAGTAATACTACTATTATGTTTATTAAGTTTTAATTCTGTTCTAAATTTCATTTTCAAATAACGTTTCTAATTGATGTTTAAACTCCTTTTTTGAATCAACACTTATCAATTCATTATTGTTAATAAGCAGTATTCCATTACAAAACTCCTCAATTAAATCAATATTATGTGTTGAAAACAGTATTAACTTTTCAGTTGATACTGAAGCTAATATTTTTACAATTTTTTTACGATTAACAACATCTAAAAAAGCTGTAGGCTCATCTAATAAAATTAGTTTAGTATCTTGAACTAAGGCTCTTCCAATCATAATCAACTGCCTTTCTCCATCACTCAATACAGAAAACCGTTTATTTATTAAGGCGTGTAAATCTAATAGTTCTACAACTTCTTCTACCTTCTTTGTATCCTCTTTTGTAACTCTTGAAAACACGCCTTGATAAGGTATTCTGCCTAAAAATAATACATCAATAGCTTTATGGTTTCCAAAAATTTCTGATTTTGAAAATACGACAGAAACCAATTTAGCCATTTGTTGAGCCGAAATAGACTTTTGACTTTTAGTGTTTATAAAAATAGTTCCTTCAAATTTAGAATTAACACCAGACAATGCTCTTAAAAAAGTAGATTTACCTGATCCATTTCGCCCCACTAAAGCCCATAAGCCAGTTGTCAACTCTAAGTTATTCACCTCTAATTTAGGGGATTCAATTCCTAAAAATAGTTTTATGTTTTGTATTGAAATCAATTATAATGATTCTAAAAATTTCATAGTATCCACACCATCAGCATAATCATTTAGTGAAGGACATTGCGCCACTCCAAAAGGAATATAATCCTGACCAATTATGGCTTGTAAGCCATTTTTATTAGTCTCTAAATATTTTTCTAATTGGTCTTTTGAGTCATAACGTTCATAGAACAAAACGCCTAGTGGTGAATGTAATGATTTATCTTCTTTTAAAAGAATAAAGTTATTATCTAAAATTTGATCTAAATTCATTAAATAAACAGCTTTATTATAGTCATAATTATTTGCATATTTATTATGATTAACAACTTCACCATACTCAACAATAGCTTCAAAAAATCTATCAATCAAAAAATCTTTTGGAATTAATATTTTCGATACATTTCTACAACCTAACCCAAAATAAGTAAAGATATCTTTTCCTAAAACAGACAATTCTTCCTTAGTTTCACTTCCATTAATTATTCCAATTGACGTTCTGTTTTTTCGAATGATATGAGGGTATTTCCCAAAATAAGTTTCAAAATACATAGAAGAATTATCGCTACCTGTTGCAATTACAGCATCAAATTTTGGTAACCGATTTTCAGTAAACTCTATAATTTCTTTAACCTTGGGGTTAAACAATGACAAAACATCAACAATTGCGGGTAATAAAACTTTATCATCAGATGATAATTTACAGATCACATTGTGCCCACTTAAAAACACTGAAATCATATCATGAAACCCAACTATGGGAATATTACCGGCCATGATTATAGCTACTTTTTTAGGACTATTTGTATTAAAAGAATACTTAACCACCCACTCAGATAACGAACTCACCGTTAACCAACTAGCCACACCTTTAAATGCTTCTAAAACCGATTCTTTTGTAAACCATTGGTTTTGAACTTTTGCAACTAAAATAGAATGAACTAATTGATCATATCTATCCTTACTTATGCCTAATTCATTACCATTCCAGTCCTTTTCCTCACTAATATTATTTAAAATTAATCTTAACTTTGATAATATTTCAATTCTTTCTTTTGTATTCATTAAAGATGTTTTACCTTTGCAAAGTTAATTAAAAAGAGTAAAGATGGCAATTATAATAACTGATGAATGTATAAATTGTGGAGCATGCGAGCCAGAATGTCCAAATAACGCAATTTATGAAGGAGGTGCAGAATGGAGAATGTCTGAAGGGACGTCTTTAAAAGGTAACATTACATTACCAAATGGTAAAGAATATGATGCAGATGCAGACATGGAACCTGTTGATATGGATGTGTATTTTATTGCTCCTGATAAATGTACTGAATGTAAAGGATTTCATGATGAACCTCAATGTGCGGCTGTTTGCCCTGTTGATTGTTGTATTGATGATGAAGATATAGTTGAAACTGAAGAGGAATGTTTAGCTAAAAAAGACTTTTTACATTTATAATAAATTAAATTATTAAATTTGGAACTCATTAGTTTTAAACTGATGAGTTTTTTTATGCTATTAAAACAAAACCAATGACAGACCACCGTAAAAGAGTTGAAGTTTGCTTCACTCCTGCCCTATTCGATTTATACAAAGAGAAATTTGACATTATAGTAGTCATTGATGTTTTAAGAGCAACCTCTGCTATTTGCGCCGCATTCCATAATGGAGTTGAAGCCTTAATTCCGGTGTCAAGTATTGAATCTGCAAAAGAATACCAAGCTAAAGGCTATTTGGTTGGTGCTGAACGTGAAGGGAAAATTGTTGATGGTTTTGACTTTGGAAACTCTCCGTTCTCTTATATGATTCCTGAAATTAAAGGTCAAACCATTGTATTAAGTACTACAAATGGTACTAAATCAATACATATTGCAAAAGCTGCTGATACTGTAGTAATTGGTGCTTTATCTAATATTGATGTTTTAAATGAGTGGCTAATTAAGCAGAACAAAAATGTTTTATGTTTATGTTCTGGTTGGAAAGACAGATTTAATTTAGAGGACACAATTTGTGCTGGTGCTATCGTTGAAAAATTGATGGAAACAGGGAATTTCATGTCGGATGACGATAGCTCTGTCGCTGCTAAATTCCTATACCAAAGTGCTAAGGAAAATATTTTTGGATATTTAAAGGCTTCAGCGCACCGTAGAAGGCTTAAAAAACTGAATTTGAATAACGATATTAAGTTTTGTTTAACAGCCAATACAACCCCTGTAATCCCTGTATTAAAAGGCGACAGACTCATAAACATTCTAGATCCTACTAATAAAGAATAGGAAAGAAATTACTTTACTTCTGCTATATTGGAGTCTCTACCATAACTTTCAACACCATCTTCTGTAACCACATAAGTTTTTTGAATGCCCGCTTTTCTTGAAAATAAAATTTCAAAATCAAACTGGCTCTCTACTCTCATTATCATATTAACAAAATCAGGTTTAATTACAGAATGTAATAATGAATTACAACTATGGCAAGAGAATTCTATAAGCTCACCCATTTCAAATTCAACATCAGGGTCATGTTTATAGCCATAATTCCCAAACGTTGTTGATAAAAAGATATCACCTTGATCACCATTTAATCGTTGCGTTTTTAAATGAATCACGCCATTAGTGTCTAATCTAGATTTACATTCAGGACAATAAAAACTATAATCGCTTAACCTCATAACTTACATTTTTACTTACAAGTTACTAAAAAAAATTAATGAATCAATTTATAATAATATTATTTTTTCAACTAAAAGAAACAATTTTTTAATTGACGATCTGAAAAATAGTCTTTATTTCATTTAGAATAAGAGCAGTAGCTCCCCATACAATTCTTTCATTCAACACAAAACAAGGGATATTATCCACATTAATTCCTTTATGATTCTTTATGGTATGGACTTGTTTGTTTTCAGGCTGTATTAATTCATGAATAGGAAAAGAAAATACAGTTTTAACTTCATCTTTTGATAAACTTAATTCAAAATCATTACAAATTAATCCAAAGTAGGGTTGTACCAAAAAATTGCTTACCGGAATATACACTTCTGTTAATTTTCCTAATACATCAATTAAAGAATTTGGAATACCAATTTCTTCATACGTTTCTCTCAAAGCTGTTTCTTTTAGATTCAAATCTTCTAAATCCATTTTTCCTCCAGGAAAACTAATCTGTCCTGAATGTACTCCTCCATCTTCAGTTCTCTCCATCAACAAGCCATGAAACTCATTATTTCGCTCAAAAAACAAGCACATAACTGCCGATTTTTTAGCACCACTATCTTTCGCATCATAATTACTACTAGGCAATCTAAACGGAATCATTTCCACATGAGATTTCTCTCCTGGTAAATTATTTAAACCTAATTTTAAAGATTCTTTCCAATTTTCTAAACGCATTGAACAAAATTACTAAAATTTTAACACCATTTAAACTTTTGAAATTGATTAATAGTGTGAAGCTGTTAACTTTGTAAAAAAATTGAAATGTTTCGAAACCCATTGGCCTTAACAGTACTAATAATTGCTATCACATCACTTGAGGTTTACCTCTACTTTGTTTTTAAACATTACTTAAAAAAAAAGGAAAATAAAAGAAGGAAACTCGTAATGGGTATTTATTTTACTCTATTATCACTTTCAATGATTTCTTTATTTGTATTGGTTATTTTTGGAATGGATATAAAAATAAAAATTCTGAATTTTTTCATTGCAGCGATTTACATTAATTTACTTTCGAAAATTTTAGCATTCCCTTTTTTTATAGCAGATGATTTAAGGCGACTATTTGTAAAATTGAAACACAAAATTTCACCAACACAAAAGAAAACAAAAAATAATATTTCAAGATCAGATTTTTTAACAAAAATGGGAATAGCTGTAGCTGCTGTACCCGCTTTGTCTTTACCGTTTGGAATGATTTATGGTCCTTACAATTACACTTTACACCGCAAAAAAGTGAAATCAACCAATTTACCAAAGGCTTTTCATGGTTTAAAGATAGGGCAATTGTCAGACATTCATGTAGGGAGTTTTTATAATAAAGAAGCTGTTCAAAGAGGTGTAGACTTATTAATGGCTCAAAAACCAGATGTTGTCTTTTTTACAGGTGATATCGTAAACGACCTTGCTATTGAAATGGAAGATTACTATGATGTATTTTCAAAAGTAACCGCACCAATGGGAGTCTATTCTGTTTTAGGAAATCATGATTATGGTGATTATCACAATTGGAAAGATGATGCTGAAAAACAAGAAAATTTTGAAAATGTAAAATCAATTCACAAAAAATTAGGTTGGAATTTGTTATTGGACGAACATATTTACCTTGAAAAAGATAATGAAAAAATTGCAGTAATAGGTATTGAGAACTGGGGAAAAGGATTTCATCAAATTGGAGACATGGCTAAAGCTTATGCTAATTGTAATGCTCCTTACAAAATTTTATTATCTCATGATCCAACTCATTGGGATGAACAAGTAAGAAAAGACTATTTAGATATAGATTTAACTTTAGCTGGACATACGCATGGCGCACAAATGGGTATTGAAACTCATGGTTTTAAATGGAGTCCAATTTCTTTACGTTATAAAAAATGGGCAGGACTTTACAAAGAGGATAATCAATACCTATATGTAAATCGTGGATTTGGCTTTTTAGCTTACCCAGGGAGAATCGGAATTTGGCCAGAAGTAACACTTCTAGAATTAGAATGTTAACTCAATTTAATTTCCGACCTTTTAAACTCGTTAACACAGTTACCAATATAACTACACTAATTGAACTCAAAGGCATAAGTACTGCCGCAATTAGAGGCTGTAAATTTCCTGTTACTGCAAATGATAACCCAACCATGTTATATAACAATGAGAAGGCATAACTCCATTTAACAACTTTCATATTATAATTTGAAAATTTAATATACGCTGCTAAAGTCGTTAATTTTTCACCATTAATAATAGCATCTGAAGATGGAGAAAAAGAATACACATCATCCACTACAGAAATTCCAAAATCAGCTTGTTGTAAAGCTCCTGCATCATTAAGTCCATCACCAAGCATCATTACTTTTTTATTCTGATTTTGAAGTTTTTTAATATATTCCAATTTACGTTCTGGTTTTTGATTAAATGTAAGCTCAGAACCTTTTGGTAACAATTTTATTAATTTCTCTCTTTCAGAATCATTATCACCAGATAAAACATGAATTCTTGATTTTTTTGATAATTCATTAAACATATTAACTAAACCATTTCTATAACTATTTTCAAAGATATAGGCCCCAAGAACTAAATCGTTTTTAGAAACATAAACTCTAGTTTTAGTATCATTTACAGTTACACCTACCCAATCTTTATGTCCTATTTTCCATGTTACTGAATGGTGACGAACTTCAATACCTTTTCCTGACAACTCACTAAAACTATCAAAATTCACACGACCATTCTTCTTTAAGTAAGAAGATATTTGACGACTTAATGGGTGAGTTGAATTATTTGTTATCTGTTGAATTATCATTTCGTCTTCTTGACATAAAACATCTCCTTCCCAAACTATTTTTGATTGATTATTAAACGTTAATGTACCTGTTTTATCAAAAACTATATCCGTAATTCCAACCATAGATTCAATTACGTTTATAGACCTTAAATAAACTCCTTTCCTACCAAAAATTCTTATTCCATTTCCATAAGTAAACGGCACAGACAAAGCAATAGCACAAGGACAAGCAACAATTAAAATAGAAACAATAATAAATACGGCTTGGCTGCTATCAATAAAAAACCAGACTATTCCAGCTATAAACGCAACAGCAATTAAACCAAGTGTAAATCGCCTACTAATCAAGTCTGAAAGTGTTTCATTCTCAGGTTTTTTATCGAAAATAGGGTTGTTCCATAATTGAGTTAAATAGGAATTCTCAATATCTTTAACTACTTCAACCTCTATAGACTCTCCTTTTTGTTTACCTCCCGCAAAGAGTTTATCTCCTGATTTTTTGTCTATTGCTAAAGATTCTCCTGTTACAAAACTGTAATCAATACTTCCATTTCCTTTAACCAAAATAGAATCAGATGGAATTAATTCATTATTCCTAATCAATAACCTATCACCAATGCTTATTGACTTTAAAGCCACAACTTCTTCTGTATCACCTTTAATTTTACTAACGGCAATTGGGAAATAAGACTTATAATCTCTTTCGAAATTTATAGCTGAGTACGTTTGATTTTGAAACCATTTCCCTATTAATAAAAAGAAAATTAGTCCTATAAAAGAGTCAAAATATCCTGCTCCAGTATTTAATATCACCTCATACAATGAACGTAAATACAAAGCAAAAATTCCCATTGAAATAGGAACATCAATATTAATTCGCTTATTTTTTAATGATTTATATGCTGAAACAATATAATCTTTAGCTCCAAAAATTAAAACAGGAATTGAAAACGCTAAGTTCAAATAATTAAATGTGCTCACAAACTCTTTAAATTGTTGACCAATTCCAAAATATTCTGGGAAACTGAGCAACATCACATTTCCAAAACAAAAACCTACTAATCCGATTTTAAATACTAATTTTTTATTTGTTTTGGATATGTTCGATTTATCATAATCTTCCAACGTGATAGAAGGTGGATAACCAATAGAAGCTAATAATTCAGCTAATTCCTTTAGTGAAATAATAGATTCATTAAATGTAATTTCAGCTTCTTTTTTTGCAAAAAACACTTGACTAGAAAGTATTCCCTCTCTTAATTTATCCAATCTTTCCAACAACCACAAACATGAACTACAGTGAATTTGAGGTAAAAACAATTTAATCTTAACTGTATCTCCTTCTTGAAAGTAAATTAACTTTTCTTTAAACTCAGTCAAATCTAAAAAATTATACTTTCCTTTAAAATTTTTATTTGCTTTTATCCCCGGATTTTCTTCTTCAATGTTGTAATAAGAATCTAAAGAGTTAACATTTAAGATGTCATAAACCGTTTTACAGCCTTCACAACAAAACAATTTATGATCAAAGTTTATTTCTTCTTCACAAATACTGCCACAATGATAACAATTCTCCATTTTTTTTAGTCTAAAGTCATACAAAGTTAAGATGTATTTTGTATTTTTATACTGTTAAAAATCATTATTAACTTTTATGTCAGAATATTTAGAATTTGAAAATAATCATGGCTTTCTTGAAATACTTTTTAAGAGTATAGAAGAGGGTTTAGTAATAACGAATAAAGAGCGTCACATAGTTTATGTTAATAAAAGAGCTTTAGAGTTATTTAAGTATACTCATCAAGAATTATTAGGTGAAAAAATTGAAATATTAATACCTCTTAAATATCATGGCAATCATTCAAGTCATGTTAAAAAATATGCCGCTAAACCTGAGAAAAAAAGAATGGGTGCAGGTAGAGTTTTAGATGCTCAAAGAAAAGATGGTTCTATATTTCATTCTGAGATTAGCCTGAACCATATTGACATTAAAAATAAAAAATATTTTGTTGCCTTAATTACTGATGTATCTAAGCGAGTTGAAGCTGAAAATAAGATTAAAGAATTAAATACACAACTAGAAGAAAAGGTTAATATTAGGACAAAGGAGCTAGAAAAAAGCAAATTGCTTTACACTGCTGTTGCCCAAAATTTTCCTAATGGAACTATTAATGTTTTTGATAAAGATTTAAATTACATTTTTGCAGAAGGAAAGGAACTACTTAAATATGGTGTAACATCTGAAAAACTAATCGGTACTTCATATTTAGAAAGGCTACCCAAAATAATAAGACAAAAGATTAACAAAAAATTACAAAAGACGTTCAAAGGTCAAAAAGTTGAATTTGAAATTCAAATTAAATCTAATTACTTTTCTATAAGTGCAGTTCCTTTATACAATAGCATAAATGAAATTGATTCTATTTTGGTTGTTGAAACCAACATCACGTCACATAAAAACGCATCCCAAAAATTAAAAGATTCTTTAATTAAAGAAAAAGAGATAAATGAAATGAAATCAAATTTCGTTTCCATGGCCTCTCATGAATTCAGAACACCTTTAAGTACAATCATGTCCTCTGTTTCATTAATAAACACTTACATTAATAAAGGGAAATTAGAGGGTACTGAAAAACATATTAAAAGAATTAAAAATTCAGTCCAAGGGTTAACAAGTATTTTAAATGACTTTTTATCTACAGACAAATTAGAGAGTAGAAAGGTTGATCCTAATTTGACAACCTTCAATTATTCAACCTTTAAAACTGACATTACAGAAGAACTACAAGCACTGTGTAAAAAAAATCAAACCATAATTTCTTCTGTTAACATTAAAAATAAAGAAGTTAAAACTGATCAAGATATTATTAAAAATATTCTTTATAATTTAGTTTCAAATGCTATAAAATATTCAGAAGAAGGAAAAGAAATTTTAATTAATTCGGCCATTTACAAAGAGGAACTGGTTATAGAAGTTTTAGATTTTGGAATTGGAATTCCAGAAAATGAACAGAAGAACCTTTTTAATCGATTTTTCAGAGCGAAAAACACTGTAAACATCAAAGGTACAGGATTAGGATTAAATATTGTCAAAAGTTATTTAGATTTATTAAAAGGAAACATTACTTTTGACAGTAAAGAAAATAGTGGCACAAGTTTTATTATAAAAATACCCCTAAAGTCATGAGTAAAATTATATTAATTGAAGACAATAATGAAATGCGAGAAAACATTAAAGAAATTCTCGAATTGGCAGACTACACGGTTTTTGCAGCTGAAAATGGTAAAAAAGGCGTAGAATTAATTAAGAAAGAATTACCTGACTTAATTCTTTGTGATATAATGATGCCTGAATTAGATGGCTATGGTGTATTATATATGGTTAGTAAGAATATCAAAACAGCATCAATTCCTTTCATATTTTTAACTGCAAAAACAGAAAAAGAAGACTTTAGAAAAGGAATGAACATGGGTGCTGATGATTACATCACCAAACCCTTTGACGACACTGAGCTTTTAGATTCTATTGAAAGAAGATTAAATAGAATTAAACAGTTTTCGGTTGAAACAGAAGTTACTTCTGACGGCTTACATACTTTTATTAAAAGTGTAAAAGGGATTGATGAACTTGAAAAAATGTCTCATGAAAAGAGAACAAAAAAATTCAATAAAAAAGATACCGTTTATTTTGAAGGTGATTTTCCTAATTTTTTATATTTTTTAACTTCAGGAAAAGTTAAAACTTTTAAAATGAACAAGGATGGAAAAGAATTTGTTACCAATTTATATAAAGCTGGTGACTTCCTTGGGTATAAGTCTTTAATCAACGAACTAACCTATGAAGAATCTGCAACAGCATTGGAGGCTACTGAAATTAGTTTAATTCCTAAAGAAGATTTTTTACACCTTTTATATTCTTCAAAAGAAGTCTCGCATAAGTTTATTAAAATGCTAGCTGGATCAATTGACACAAAACAACAAGAATTATTGAATTTAGCTTACGATACCGTAAGAAAAAGAGTCGCGGATTCTTTATTAAAACTAGAAGCCAAGTACAACGTTGAGGGTGACCAAAATTTTAGTATAGCCATCTCAAGAGATGATTTAGCATCAATAGTTGGAACAGCAACAGAATCAGTAATTAGAACCTTATCTGAATTTAAACATGACGGTTATATTTCAATCAAAGGCTCAAGTATCACCATACTAAATTCAGAAAAATTAAAGAATTTTAGATTTTAAGAAATGAGTTTCAATTATATATACAAAGTATTACTCATTAGTTCAATTTCAACTTTGATCTACGGATGTACTGAGAATGGAACAAAAAAACAGGAAACGGTAGTTCATAATGAGTTAACTATTGAAACTGTTGATTATTCTCAAGCAATTGAAAACTATTTAACTGATCATTCTATTGAAGGTGTTATAAAAACGAAAGAGGGAATATATATTAAAATTGAAACGGAAGGTTCTAAAGAAAAACCTTCCCTAAATAATGAAATCACTTTACTTTATAAAGGCTATTTATTAGACCATACTGTTTTTGATCAAACAGAAGGTGAAGTCAGAGTATTCTCTTTGAATGAATTAATAATGGGTTGGAAAATTGGAATACCTTACATTGGAAAAGGCGGTAAATGTAAATTATTTATTCCACCACACTTTGGTTATGGTTCCAATACTTTTGGTTCAATTCCTGGTAATTCAATTTTAGTATTTGATATTGAATTAATAAATTTCAACTAATAAATTAAATTTTAGCCAGTCAATTAATTAAAATGACTGGCTTTT
>Ga0256824_10000110_pt1 | contig 26948 bp, 19 predicted proteins | sample CV67metaG_FD_191570 | JGI IMG/M metagenome (GOLD analysis project Ga0256824, IMG submission 191570) | Hydrothermal vent microbial communities from East Pacific Rise, Pacific Ocean - CV67 | ecosystem: Environmental > Aquatic > Marine > Hydrothermal vents | place: Pacific Ocean: East Pacific Rise...
TTTTATTGGTAAATGATACCTAACGTTTACATTTTTACCTGCTTGTTCTCCAGGCGTCCATTTTGGCATTTTTGATACAACAGCTAAACATGCTTTGTCGTAATCTTGATGTAAATTGTTACTTAGCTTTACTCTTGTAATTTCACCCTTTTTGTCAACCACAAATTCTACGTAAATAGTACCACTTAATTGTTCAGCATAATGTGGTAAGTCAATGTTGTTTGCTATCCATTTATTCATGGCAGCTATTCCTCCGGGAAATTCAGGCATAACGCTTGGAATGTCAACTATTCTAAAGTCTTCACCATTATGAACTATTTTACCGTCTAAGTCTCCATCTTCATCTCCAGTTCCATCAATTTCAAGTTCTTTAATTAACTCATCACTTAGTTTAGATGTTTTTTCGTCTTTCAATTTATCTACAACCTTAACTTCATCAATTATAGGCAGAATAATTTTCAACTTTATCTTTTGTTGTGTCTCAACAATAAACTCTTTCGGCTGTTCGACCATTAAGTTCGAATAAGCATCTGTTGCATATTCAGTTTTAGCAAGATCATCAAATCTAAGACTCGAATATTCAAATGCGGCCAATGTTAATGCTCCTGCTATTACTAATCCTATCTGAAAAAAGGCAAATCGTTTACCTTCTAAGTCAGCTTTTTTTGTTTTCTTTTTTGCGATCATAATATTTATTTTTTAATTAAACACAATCACAAATTCGCAAGGAATATGCCACTAAAAAGAAAATTTGATAAACGGTATTAGTTGTTGATTTATCTGTTAATGTTTGTTAATTTATTTCCTTATAAAAATTGACACTCCATTAATAAATATAGTAGTTAAGCTTAATAATACCCATATCATTCCATAATATTTGAAATTATAAGTGACTGGAGTCATTAGGGTTAAAAAATCGACACTAAAAATAATTAGATAACAAACAAGCGCTCCAATAGCTATTGTTTTTAACCGTTTAAATGGAGTTTTTAATAAAATATAGAGTTGAATAATAAACCCTGGAATTAAAAAGAATAAAGTAATAAATGCTGCTTTAAAGCTTAATGTAGGAATCTCATCTGGTTGTGAAAAATTATAACCTTCATCATTATAAAGGTGTTGAGTTAAATGGTTGTCACCCGCATTTTGAATGGAAGATCCATAACCTAATGAAACTAGCACGGTAATAAATGATAAAAATATAATGATTATGTGTAATTTTTTCATGATACAAAAGTAAGTAACTAGAAAATTAAATACAACTAAAAATCTAATCAACTAATCTACTCAATAACTTTATTTTTTTATCTTTGCATCAAATTGTACGTAATGGCAGGTAAAGTTGAAAAATATGATGTAGATAAAGCGCCTAAACCAATGGGACTATATCCTCACGCTAAACGTGTTGGGAATCTATTATTTTTATCAGGAGTTGGTCCTAGAGCAGCAGGTTCAGGAAGTGAAGAAGCTAATATTCCAGGACTGAAATATGACAAAAATGGGAATTACGAAACATTTGACTTTGAAGCCCAATGTAAATCCGTTTTTGAAAACGTAAAACTTATTTTGGAAGAGTCTGGCTCAAGTTTGGAGAATTTAGTAGATGTTACTACATTTTTGACTGATATGAAAAGAGACTTTAAAACATATAATAAAGTATATGCTGACTATTTTGGTGAAGTTCAACCATGTAGAACCACTGTTGAAGTTAATGCACTGCCCTCTCCAATAGCAATTGAATTAAAATGTATAGCAACAATAGATTAAATATAAATTATGATTGAATTAATTATTAAAATAGCATTATCACTGGCAGCATTTGTCTTTACAGTTTTTTTATTTGTAACAGGTTCTTGGGGTTGGGGGATTGTAATGTTATTCGTAACAGCAATTATTGTATTAACGATATTCAGAAACCAGTGGATATTATTAGCGTTTAACCAATTAAGGTTACAAAATATTGAAAAAGCAGAGGCGTTATTAAAGCGTATTAAGCATCCTCAGTACCTTGTTAAAAGACAAAGAGCATACTATTACTACCTAACAGCAATGACTGGAAGAGAGAGTCTTAAAATGTCTGAAACTGAAAAGTTATATAGAAAAGCATTAAGTGAAGGATTAAAGCAAGATCACGATAAAGCCATGGCTAAATTAAACATTGCCGCGGTTTGTATGCAAACTGGTAGAAGACGTGAAGCTGAAATGCTATTGGCTGAAAGTAAAAAATTAGACACAAAAGGTAATTTAACTGAGCACATTAAAGATTTAAAAAAGCATATGGGTCGAACTACATCTGCAAATCAGATGAGACAAGCTCAAATGAGTAAAGGTAAAAAAGGAAAAATGAGATAGATTTTTCTTTAGATAAGATTAAAAAAGCGTTTAGGTTTTAACTTAAACGCTTTTTTAGTTTATAAATAAATGCCACACTAATTTGTAATGATAACACTTTGTTGTCCATCCCAACTGGTAGTGTATGTTTTTAATCCCCATTTTGCAGGCCCTTTTGATACGGTACCATCCATTATATTATATTGAGATTCTGAACAACCATCATTTAAAACAAAAAAGTTAGTAGAATCTACAGTCGCTATTGAGCAATCTGCGGCAGCATCATAAGTCGAATGTCTGTCTAATGCTGTAAAGCTATCAAAACCTCTATATATTACTATGCCTTTAGATCCTCCATTAACATAAGCCCAACCACCAACATTATTTAAAGCCTGATAGGCAGGTAAGTCTAAGTTTATTAATAAGCTAACTGCGACATTAGGTATTGGATGTTGTTCTTTATCACCACATGAAGTTAATAAGATGTTCAATAAAAAAACCGTAAACATTAAAAATCTGTTATATATTTGATACATGAAAATTAATTTTATTTCAATATTAACGAAAATTTCTCTATTTATTGCATTGTTCCTTATAATGCCTAATAGTGTTTGTGCTCAAGGTAAAGGTGCAAAAACGGTGAAAACAAGTCGTAAATCTAAAAAAGTTAAAAAAAGTAAAGGTAGTTTTAACTCAAGAAAACGTGCCAAAAAACGCTCTTGGAGTAATCAAAACAAGGTAACTCGTAAAAGAATGAAGCGCGCTGCTAAAAATGCACGTAGAAGACAAAAAGGGAAATCTATGAAGAATAATAGACTTGTATAAAAATTGTTAAATTATATTTTTTTAGTCTTTTTTATTCTAAATCACTGTTTTATATTTGCAATCGACACTAAAATTAAATTTTTGTTAAATTTATTAGGTGTTTAAAATTTAATTTATCTATATTTACCGACTTAATGTATTTTAAGATTTTTTAACAAATACGCTTACTTATGCTGAATAAATTCAAAGTATTACTAGTAACTCTCTTAATGTCAACAGGTTTGACTATCGCTCAAACAGGGCAAGGAACCATTAAAGGGTCTATTATTGACAAGAAAACGAAGGAGGAATTACCTTTCGTTAAAGTAGTTGTATACCAAAATGGTGTAAACAAAGGTTATGCCGCAACTGGGTTTGATGGTAAATTTATTGTATCGTCTCTAACTCCAGGTAAATATGATGTAGAAATCAAGTTTATCGGGTATAATACAATTAAAGAACAAGGCGTGGTGGTTAACTCTGATAAGTATGTAATTAGAAATTACGAATTATCAGCATCAAGTGAAATGCTTGACATAGTTGAAGTGATTAGTTACTCTGTTCCTTTAATTGATAAAGATGGTGGTGCTTCAGGTGCAACTTTGACTAGAGATGATATTTCAAGAATGTCTGCACGTTCTGCTTCTGGTGTAGCATCTACTGTAGGTGGTGTTTACTCTAAAGAAGGTGATGGTGAAAACTTAAGTGTAAGGGGTGCGCGTAGTGATGCAACTTATTATTACATTGATGGTATTAAGGTGAGAGGGTCTGCTTCTTTACCTAAATCTGCAATTCAAGAGGTTTCAGTTATTACTGGTGGTGTTCCCGCAAATTATGGTGATTTAACAGGTGGTATTATTTCGATTACAACAAGAGGGCCTTCTTCAAAGTATTTTGGTTCTTTTGAAGGTGTGACATCTGGGTTCTATGTTAACGGAGATGATGAGTTAGGATATGACGGTAAAGTATTTGGATTAGATAATTATGGATATAACCTTTTAGAGGGAATGATTTCAGGTCCAATATTAATGAAAAAGGATTCATTAGGTAAAAAAACTGATAAGCCTCTTTTAGGATTCTTTTTATCTGCAAACTTTACAGATATTTTAGATGATAGACCACTAGCAAATGGTGGGGCTTATAGAATTAAAAAAGAGACTAGAGATGCATTGTTAAATGATTCAACTGGTTTAGGTCCATTAAGACCAACTGGTACTGGTGGAGGTTCGTATTATAATTCAAGTTTTTTAACTAAAGATGATTTTGAACAATCAGCATACAGAATGAATGCAAGAAGAAAAACATTATCAGCTGCAGGTAAAGTGGATGTAAATGCCGGTCCAAATATTAACTTAACATTTGGAGGGTCGTTCAATTATAATACAGGGAGTAATTATTCTTATAGTAATTCATTAATGAACTTTAGTAACTTTGGTAATTCAACGGACTATGACTGGAGAGTTTATGGTAAGTTTACGCAAAGATTTCAAAACAATGAAGAAGGGTCTACTTCAAAGATTAAATCTGCATATTATACGTTAATGGTTGATTATTCACAATCTCATAGAAAAAGAGAAGATGCTAGACATGAGGATAGAATATTTAATTACGGTTACGTAGGGAAATTTAAAACAACGCGTATTGCAACTTATGAAGGTAATGCTGGTCCTATTTCAGGAGATAGTTTAATTCATAATGGATTTAAAGATATTTTAGTTGAATTTACTCCTTCATCTGATAACCAACCTTTAGCTGCACAAACATCTCAATATTTTAATATTTATGATGGTCAAGTAGAAGAAAATTATGAGAATTTATTACAAATTCAACAAGGTGGTGGATTAAGAAATGGTGATAGACCAACCAATATATATGGTATATGGGAAAATATGGGAGCTGCTTCAAATCGTTATTTTGTTTCTCAAAATGATCAATTAAGAATAACTGGTTCAGGAACTATTAATTTATCTGATCATGCAGTATCTATTGGTTTTGAATACGAACAAAGATGGGATAGAAGATACGAAAATGGTGGTAATAATGGGTATTCAGGTTCTCAAAATGGACCAATTGGTATTTGGAGTGTATCTCGTCAATATATGAATAGTCATATTAGAGAGTTAGATAAGTCTAAAGTAACTTATGATTTTGATGGGACATGGCCAAGAGCAACGTATAGTAGATTAAATGCTGCTGAAGGTGCGTATGGTGGGCAAGAAAGTGATGATGCACAATACTTCTTTGATTATAGTGTAAGAAAGAAAATAGGTGAAGGTAGAGGACTAGAAGGTGCTGATTTAGATATGTTTATTGACGGAACTGAATTTATTGACATTGATAATATTGACCCGAACTTTTTTGAATTATCTATGTTTAGTCCAGATGAATTATTAAACTCTGGTGGAAGTTATGCTTCTTGGAGAGGATATGATCACACAGGTAATAAAGTTTCTGGTAATACAGATATTCAAAAATACTTCAACGATTATGATGATAATGGTAATTTCATTAGACATGTAGGTGCATTTCAACCCGTTTATATTTCAGGGTATATAATGGATAAATTTGCTTTTGATGATATTATTTTTAATATTGGTTTACGTTTAGATGTATTTGATGCAAATCAACCCGTATTAAAAGATAAGTATTTAGTGTATGAAGCAAAAACTGCTAGTGATGTAGCTAAGTTTGATAATGGTAATTTAATTATACACCCAGAAAATATTGGTGATGATTATGTTGTTTATGTTAATGATAAAGATAATATTACTGAAATTACAGGGTATAGAAACGGTGATGTTTGGTATGGTGCTGATGGTGTTGAAGTAAATGATCCTTCTGTTGTTGAAGGTAGTAAAGGTATTGCACCTTGGTTAAAAGATGCTTCTATTACCACTGTTAATGAAAGTGCTTTTGAAGATTATTCTGCACAAATTAATTTAATGCCTAGAATTGCATTTTCATTCCCTATTTCTGATGAAGCTTCTTTCTTTGCGCATTATGATATCTTAACTAAAAGACCAACTTCTGGAAACGTTTTTGATCCTGCTGATTACCAATTTATGGAAAGTAGAAACATTATTTTAAATAACCCTAATCTTAAACCTGAGAAGACAATTGATTATGAAATTGGATTCCAACAAGTTATAAGTAAAACGTCTTCTGTTAAGGTTTCAGTTTTTTATAAAGAACAAAGAGATAATGTACAGTTAATTAATGTTTTCCAAGCATATCCTAATACATATAGAACTTATGGAAATAGAGATTTTGGTACAGTAAAAGGTGGTACTATTTCTTATGACATGAGAAGAACTGGAAATATTAGAATGACTGCTTCTTATACGTTACAATTTGCTAATGGTACAGGTTCAGATGCTACTACTGCATTAAGTTTAATTAACGCAGGTCAGCCTAACTTAAGAAATATATTCCCTTACACATATGATCAAAGACATGCATTTAGTTTTGTAGTAGATTACAGATATGGTGGAGGTAAAGATTATAAAGGATTAAAAATTGGTGAATTTGGTGTATTCGAAAATACTGGATTAAATGTAACATCAAACATAGGTTCTGGTACTCCTTATTCAAGACAACAAGATATTTCAGCTGCTGCTTTATTAAATCCACAATCTTCAGGACTTGACGGAACTTTAAATGGATCTAGAAAAGATTGGACATTTAGAGTTGATGCACAATTAGACAGAAGCTTTGATTTAGAATTTGGAAAAACAGATGATAAAAAGAAAGTGGCGTATTTAAATGTATATGTTAGAGTAGCAAACTTATTTAACATTATCAATGTGTTAGATGTTTACAGAGCTACTGGAAATGCAGGAGATGATGGTTTCTTATTATCGACTTTAGGTCAGACTGCTACGGAAAACACAATCAGTCCTGAATCTTATTCTAATTACTACGGGTTGAAAGTAAATGACCCATATAATTTTGGTATTCCAAGAACAATTAGATTAGGTGTTAAATTCGATTTTTAATTAAAAATTGAATAAAAAATTAAATTAAACAGTATTTACAACTGAAAAAATTAATATTATGAATAGAAAATTAATTTTAAGTGTTATTTTATTAGGATTTACCTTTAGTGGTTTATCATACAATTGGGATAATAATTCTAATGGTATGGTTTCACATGGTGATGGAAATAACCAAGACGATTCAAGAGCTGCAGGGTGTTCTAACCCAACAGACTTTATTTATTTAAATTTTAACAACGTTAAAGCACGTATTGAAACAGGTGGTTTAATGTGGCAAGATAGATCTAGTGGTGCTTCTGATTATAAAGTTCCAGGGAATCAAGAGGTGGCAGTAATTTATGCTGGTGCACTTTGGATGGGTGGAGAAGATATTAATGGACAATTAAAATTAGCAGCTCAAAAATTTGGTACAGGAAGAGATTTTTGGACTGGACCTTTATCTACTAATAATGGTAATCCAGGTAATGCAGACGAATATCTAAATCAACCTATTACAGCTGATATTGATTTAATTAGAGCATATGGTGATGCTGAAATTATTCCTGAAGAATGTGCTAAATACGATAAAGTGTTTACAATTAGAAAAACTGAAATCACTCAATTTATTACATGGTGGAAATGTAATTTTGATCCAACTATTCCTGCTGAAGATTGTGAAGATGTTCCAGAATTAGATGAAGAAGTTAAGCAAAGAATTATTAATTGGCCAGCACATGGTGATCAAGCCTTAGGACAAGATTTTTATTTAGCACCTTTTTATGATAGTCCAGGTCCAAATGGTGAAGCGCCTAATGGTGTATACGATCCAATTGAAAGTGGAGATTACCCTTGGTATGATGTAAATAAAGATATTGATTGTGAAAATGACAGACGTGTAACATTATTTGGTGATGAAACTAATTGGTGGGTATTTAATGATAAAGGTAACATTCATACTGAAACTGGTGGAGACCCAATTGGTATGGAAATTAGAGCACAAGCATTTACATTTGCAACGAATGATGCAATTAATGACATGACATTTTATAATTATGAGTTGATTAATAGAGGAACTCAAACTTTATATAATACTTATTTTTCTCAATATGTAGATCCAGATATTGGTGGTTCTTCAGATGATTATGTAGGTTGTGACGTTTCAAGAGGTTTAGGTTATGCTTATAATGGAGATGCTAATGATAACGGTACTGGTGGTGCTACTTGGGGATTAAACCCTCCAGCTGTTGGTATTGATTTCTTTGAAGGTCCTTATCAAGATGTTGATGGAATTGATAATCCATTGACTACAGATGTAGCTGAAGCGATTGCGCTTGATGGTATTCCTTATGCAGGTTTAGGTATAGGTTTTGGTGATAATGTAATTGACAATGAAAGACTTGGAATGAGAAGATTTACGTATTTCACAGGTGGTGCTGTTGCACCTCAAACTGATCCAACTTCAGCTGCTCAATATTACGGGTTTATGCAAGGATTATGGGGAGCGTCAGGTTTAAATACAACTTATAGTGGGACTGGTATTAATGGTTCTGTAAACGCTAATTACATGTTTCCTGGTGATTCTGATCCGTTAGGTTGGAGTACTGAAGGTGCTATTTTAAATGATGATTGGAGTGAGGTTTCTGAGAATAATCCTGTTGGAGATAGACGTTTTGTGCAATCTGCAGGTCCTTTTACTTTAAAGCCTGGTGCAGTTAATAACTTAACGGTTGGTGTTGTATATGGTAGATCTTATGATGGAGATGTTTTAGCTTCTGTAAGAGCTATGAAAAGAGCAGATACTAAAGCGCAGTCTTTATTTGATGCTTGTTTTAAAATTATTGAACCACCTTTGGCGCCTACATTAACGATTCAAGAATTGGAGAATGAATTAGTGTTATTTTTAGCAAGTCCTGCTGGAGTTGATAATATTGAAGAGTTTAAAGCGTTGGATGAAGTTAATATTCCAATTGGAGAAGATAATGATGGAGATGGGATTGATGATGTTATTTTTGATAGATATTATAGATTTCAAGGATATCAAATTTTCCAAATGATTGATAATGTAGCGTCTATTTCTGATATTACAGATAATAGTAAAGCAAGATTAGTTGGTCAATGTGATTTAGAAGATGATGTTTCTTTATTAGTTAATTACGAATTAGATGAAGCAACACAATTAGAGAACGGAGCAGTTATGGTGGATGGTGCTGATGAAGGATTAAGACATTCATTTCATATCACTGAAGATTTATTTGCTACAGGTTCTAGAGCTTTAGTTAATCACAAAAAATATTATTATATCGCAGTATCATACGGATTTAATAATTTTAAAGATTTTATTCCTGGTAATTCTGCTAATTTAGATGGTCAGAAAAAGCCATATTTAGTTTCTCGTCAATCAGGTAATGGTAGTTCTATTAAATCTGTTTTAGGTATTCCTCACAATATTACTCCTGAAGCAAACGGAACTATTGCATCAACTTATTATGGTTGGTCTCCTGAAGTAACACAAGTAGATGGTTTAGGAAACGGTGGTAGATTTGTTAATTTAAGTACTGCTTCTGAAAAAGAAATTCTAAAAAATAACTCAATGTCTGAGCCTGTTTATGCACTTGGTCAAGGACCAATAGATATTAAGGTTGTTGATCCATTAAATGTAATGGAAGGTGAATATGCTTTAGCTTTTGGTAGTGATGCAGAAGATGCTATCGCAGGTATTAAAGATGAAGAAAAATGGACAATAACTAGAACATTTGGTGGTGTGACTGAAAGTATTGTAGCTGATTATTCAATCGGTACTTCAAATGAGCAAATTATTCCAGAATGGGGTATTTCAATTAATATCAAGCAAATTCATTATATCGCTAAAGATGCTTTTGAGTCAAGAAGTACTTATAAAACAACTCCTATTGATGGAACTTTAGAGTTTACAGATTCTTCTAAAATGTGGTTAACTGCTGTGTTTGATACTGATCAATCATATCCTTCAAATTGGATTAGATCTGGTACTGAATCTAGATCACAAGTTTTAGATGGTGGTAATTGGGTAGATGCTCCTTCGTGTTCTGATGAATTATGGTATAGAAATGATTGTTATTATGATGATTTTGGAAATAATAATTCAGGTGATTCTAAGAATAATGATCCTGATCAATTATTTGAAGCAATATTAAATGGAGGTATTGCACCATTTAAATTATGTGGATACCAAACTTATGGAATGCCTTTAGGGTCTCCTGGTTCTTCGCTTGCTGGTATTTACCCAGGTAACGGTAAGTTTGATGTAGAAGATGTTCAAAAAGCATATACTGTAGTTGATTTACATGATGTAGATATTGTATTTACTGATAAGAAAGATAAATGGACTAAATGTGTTGTTTTTGAAATTAATGACAATCAAAATCAAACGGTTGGTGGTTCAGATGTTATGGAATTAAGAGGGTCACCTTCTGTAGATAAAGATGGTAATGCGCATGCTACTGAAACAGGTAGAGGTTGGTTCCCAGGTTATGCAATTGATGTAACCACAGGTCAAAGATTAAACATGGCATTCTCTGAAAACTCTTGGTTAGCTGGTGAAAATGGAGATGATATGATTTGGAATCCAACGAGTAGAGTTGCTGATAATGTTGGTAATCCATTATTTGGAGGAATGCATTATGTATATGTATTTGGAACAAACAGTGATATGCCTGCTTATGATGAAGGAAACTTTATTTTTGAAAAATTAAGTGGCAATACTTTACCTAGTGCATATGATAACGTATTTGAATCTTGTGCATGGATTCTTGAACCTATGTTAGCTGAAAATCATTCAATATTAGAAACTGATGCTAGGATTAAAATGAGAATAAATAAGCCTTATGCGATTAATGAAGATAATCCTGGATCTAATAATGGTCGTCCAATGTATAAATTCACTATAGATTCTGATGCTTTTGTTATTGGAAATGACAATGCACAAGCTATTTCAGCTTTAGATTTAATCAATATTGTACCAAATCCATATTATGCTTATAATAGCTACGAAACTGGAAAATTAGATACAAGAGTTAAAATTACTAACTTACCTGAAATCTGTAATGTAACAATTTACAATATGCAAGGGGCTCTAATTAGACAATTCTCTAAAGATGATGCATTAACTTCATTAGATTGGGATTTAAAAAATCATAGAGGAATTCCAATCGCAGGTGGTATGTATATTATTCATATTGATGTTGAAGGTGTTGGTGAAAAAGTACTTAAATGGTTTGGTGCTTTAAGAGCTCCAGATTTAGATAACTTATAATATTCAGAAATATTAATTAAGAAATTACAATTATGAAAATAAATAATATTTTAAGTAAAACATTTGTGGCAGCAGTAACGTTAGGTTTATCTTTCGGTGCGCATGCAGGAAATGAAGACAGAGTTGGTTCTGCCGGAGCAACTGAATTATTAATCAACCCATGGGCTAGAGGGTCTGCTTTTGCAGATGCTGGAATTGCAAATGGAATTGGATTAGGAGCTACGTTTACAAATATTGCTGGTTTAGCATTTACAGACAAAACTGAAATTGTTTTTGATAATACGACTTGGTTAGGTGGTACAGGTATTAGTATTAATACTGGTGGTATTGCACAACGTATTTCTGAAAGTACTGTTTTGGCTGTTTCAGTTATGTCAATGAGCTTTGGTGATATTGATATTACTACAGTTGAATTACCTGAGGGTGGTGTAGGAACATTTACACCTTCTAATACAGTTATTAATGTTGGTTTTGCACATGAATTCTCTAACTCTATTTATGGTGGAATTAATTTTAAAATTATTAATGAATCAATTGCAAATGTAGGTGGAACCGGTTTCGCTTTTGATGCAGGTATTAGATATGTATCTGGTGAAGAAGATCAAATCAAGTTTGGAATTACGTTAAAAAACGTTGGCCCTACTATGAGTATGAGTGGAGATGGTTTGTCAATGTCAATTCTTTATCCTGAAACTGGTCAAACGGCTACGTTACAGCAAAGATCGGCAGAGTTTGAAATGCCTTCATTATTATCTATTGGTGCATCTTATGATTTTCATATCAATGAAACTAATTTGTTAACAATGGCTTTAGGATTCACAGCAAATTCTTTTTCTAATGATCAATTTAGAATTGGTGCAGATTATTCAATGCATATTGATAAAGCTGCGTTTCATTTAATTGCTGGTTATGTTTATGAAGATGGAATTTTCTCTTCTGACCTTGCTTATGGTTCTAGATTGACTGCATTAAGCGGACTTACCGCTGGTCTTTCTGTTGATGCTAAAGTGGGCGAAAACAAAAATTTATTAGGTATTCAATATACGTATAGAAATGCTAGACCATTTAATGGTATTCATACTATCGGTATAACAATAAATTTAAAATAAGATTTATATTTAAAAAATTAATTATATTTGTTTAGCAAAAGAGCTCATTGAGCTCTTTTGTTATTTTTAATTGATACACATTATGTCTAAAATAAGTTATTATTCAGTTGAAGGTTTACAAAAACTAAAAGACGAATACAAAGGGTTAGAATCGGTAGAAAGACCATTTATTATTCAGCAAATTGCTGATGCAAGAGATAAAGGTGATTTATCTGAAAACGCAGAATACCATGCAGCAAAAGAAGAACAAGGTTTATTAGAAACCAGAATAGCTAAGTTGTCTATTATTATTTCTAATGCGAGATTAATGGATGATTCAAAAGTGGATACTTCAAAAGTATTAATCCTATCAAAAGTTAAAATTAAAAATATTGCGAACGGTTTTGAAGTTGAGTATCAATTAGTAGCACCAAATGAAGCTGATTTAAAAGCTAAAAAGTTATCAATGGAATCTCCTTATGGTGAAGCTTTACTTGGTAAAAGTGTTGGTGATATTGCTAAAATCAAGGCACCAAACGGTATTATGGAGTTTGAAATAGTTAATATTTCAAGATAATGTCAAGTATCTTTACAAAAATTATTAATAGAGAAATACCAGCATACATTGTTGCAGAAGATGATAATTATTTAGCGTTTTTAGATGTGTCGCCATTACAAAAAGGACATACACTTGTTATTCCTAAAAATGAAACTGATTTTATATTTGATGTTAATGATGATGAATTGTCAGGATTAATTGTGTTTGCTAAACAAGTTGCAAAAAAAATAAATGCAGCTTTTGAGTGTAATAGAGTTGGAATGACAGTGATAGGGTTAGAAGTTCCTCATGCCCATATACATTTAATTCCAATTAATAAAATGGAAGATATGATGTTTAATTCTCCTAAATTAATGCTTACTAAAGAAGTTTTTTTAGAAATTCAAACTAAAATTGTTAACCAATAGAAATATTTAATTATTTTTGTATCACTTAAAAACATTTAATCATGAATAAATTTATTTTTATCCTTCTTTTAGTATTTGGTTTTACAAGTAATGCTAATGCTCAAAAAGTATTTTCAGTGGATAGTAAATATGATGCTGATGTAAAAGTATTTGTTGTAGATAGTAAATATGATGCTGACTTAATTGTTTATAAATGTAGCTCTAAATATGACGCTGATGGTAACAAAGGACTTTGGTTTTTTGTAGACAGTAAATATGATGCTGATAAAAAAGTATATTTTGTAGATAGTAAGTATGATGCTGATTTATTAATTTATTTTGCAAAAAGTAAATATGATGCAAAATGGACTAAGACTTCAAAAAAACAATTGATGTATTAGTAAAATTGGAGACTGAGCAAAACAAAAGATTGAAAATGCCTAAGTGGTCCCCAAACGTTTTGGGGAGTAGACAAAGCAAAATATAAGATTAAAAATGCCTAAGTGGCGGAATTGGTAGACGCGCACGACTCAAACTCGTGTGTCGCAAGACGTGTCGGTTCGATCCCGACCTTAGGTACAAAAACCTCTTTCCATTTGGAAAGAGGTTTTTTCATAAATATAACTACAGTAGTATAGTGCAAGATAAATTATATCAAATAGCGTTAAGTTTAATTCCTAAAATTGGTCCAATAAAGGCTAAAACGCTGGTGTCTCATATTGGATCTGCGGAACAAATATTTAAAGAAGATAAATCGTCTTTAGGCAAGATCTCTGGTGTAGGCTCTTTTTTTCTAAAAGATTTTAATCCAAAAGAACATTTACTAAGGGCGGAACGTGAATTAAATTTCATGGAAAAGAATAATGTGGCGTGTTTATATTATCAAGATCAAGACTACCCTTCTAAATTACGTGAAGCCATTGATGCTCCAATTGTCTTATACACTAAAGGAAACATAGACTTTTCTAGAAAAAATATTGCGATAGTCGGTACTAGAAAAGCAACTAATTACGGAAAATCACTAACACAACAATTTATAAGCGATTTAAAGGAGTTTAATGTAAATATAGTTAGTGGTTTAGCTTATGGGATAGATATTGAAGCACACAAGTCTGCATTGAATAATAACATACCTACTATAGGAGTATTTGCGAGAGGATTAGAATCTATTTATCCAGCACCACATAGACCAATTGCTAATCAAATGTTAGAAAATGGAGGTTGGGTAACTGAATTTTTATCTGAAACTCCTGGAGACGCTTCTTATTTCGTTAAAAGAAATAGAATTGTAGCGGGAATTTGTGAGACAACTGTTGTGGTAGAATCTGCACAAAAAGGCGGCTCATTAATTACAGCAGGTTTAGCAAATGATTACAGCCGTGATGTGTTTGCTTTTCCTGGTGATATTAATAGAGAATTTTCTAAAGGTTGTAATATGTTAATTCAAAAGAATAGAGCTCATCTGTTAACTTCAGCTCAAGACATGATTGACATTTTAGGATGGCAAACCCCTCTAAAACAAAATGTGTTTCAAACTAATTTGTTCTTAGAATTAACGGAGGACGAACAAATGATAATTGATATCTTAAAAGATAAAGGTGCACTTCATGTTGACCCCTTAACCAATTTGGCTAATATGTCCATTTCTGTGATGTCAGTGAATCTATTTAACCTTGAAATGAAAAGCGCGATTAGAGCATTGGCTGGTAAAAGATATGAAGCTATTTGATTAAGTGCTTCTATTTGTGTATATTGTTGATTCAAAATCATATACCTAATGAAACTATTTTTATTTCCGTTATTATTTATTTCTTTTCTTTCATTTTCACAACAACCTAAGTTAGTTGGATTTTCAACTGTTGGCGGAACTTTTAACAATGGTAATATGTTTCAAGTAGACGCAAATGGGGATGATTTAGTGCAGTTTTCTGTCATGAATGGCCAAGAATTAGCATATTTCCCAAGTTGGAGTCCGATTATGACTTCTACGGGTAAATTTTATGGTATTACGAATAATTTTGGCGGTGTTAGTAACCAAAATGTATTATTTGAATTTGATACTATAACAAATCAATATGTGAATAAAGTACAATTTTCTGGACAAGACGGCTATATGTCTTGGAGTCAAATGGTTGAAGGTAGTAACCTGAGATTGTATGGGACAACTGAACAGGGCGGGTTGAATGGTGATGGAGTAATTTTTGAATACGACCCGATAACTAACATTTATACTACTGTTTTTAATTTTTCTAGTAGTACATCAGGTACGTTACCAACTGCAGGTTTAATTCAAGCGACTAACGGGTTGCTATATGGTACAACACTTTTAGGTGGGGAATATGATAAAGGCGTTTTGTTTCAATTTGATTTTAATACAATGACTTTTTTGAAACTATTAGACTTTGATGGAATTGACAACGGTGGCTCTCCAAATAAGGCAATGATAGAATTAAGTAGTGGCGTTTTATTAGGGATTGCAGGTGGAGGTCTTTATGATTCGGGTATTTTATTCGAATTCGATATGGTAACAAATGTGTTAACCAAAAAATATGATTTTGATGGCGTTTCAATTGGTCAGCCAAGATTTATTACTGAAGGTCTTAATAATAACATATATGGAACAGCCTTGGGTGGTGACTATGATTACGGAGTAATATTTGAATATAATCCAATTCTAAATACGCTTGTTAAAAATGTAGATTTAGATGGTACTTTCGGTCGATTTCCTGTGTATTTACTTGAAGTTAGTGAAAACATATTTTATGGTAATACAGCGGTCAGTCCAATAGGTGGAAGTACTTATGATTCTGACATAATATATGAATATAATAGCTTAACTCAAACATGTGTTTCGAAATTTGAATTAAACTTTTTTGAAGGATATGGGTCAGATATTTCTGGACCAATGATGTTAGATGGAAATTGGTTGTATTCTATGGGTAGTTCAGGAGGAATACAACATGGAGGTGCTTTTTTTAAATATAATTATATTACGAACAGTTATAAGGAGTTAATTGATTTTAACTCTCAAAATGTAGGTGAAACACCAAAAGGAAATTTAATTATAACATCTGAGAATAACTTATATGGTCTTAACTCAAATGGAGGAGATAATGATTTTGGTACATTGATACAGGTTTATCCCAATTCCAAATTTGTTCAAAAACTAATTGATTTTGATGGAGCTATTAAAGGAGCTGTTCCTTGTGGAAGTCTTCTTGAATCAAGTAATGGAAAACTATATGGACTTACCTCTGAAGGTGGAGTTTCAAACAAAGGTGTTCTTTTTGAGTATGATTTAAACACTAATGTTTATTCTAAACATTTTAATTTTTCAGCGTTAAACGGTGAGATTCCTTTAGGTAGCTTGGTAGAGGTCAATTCAATTCTTTATGGTATGACGTCAACAGGTGGAGCAAATAGCCTAGGTGTCCTATTTAAATTTAATACTTTGACGAATATGTTTACTAAATTAGTTGATTTTGATGGTGTTAATATGGGGTCGATACCATTTGGAGATTTGATATTAGGGTCCAACGGTAAATTATATGGGATGACATCTGAAGGTGGTGATTATAATTTAGGAGTAATTTTTGAGTATGATATAGCGACAAATTTTTTAGTGAAAAAAATTGATTTTGATGGCGTCAATTTTGGTTCTACACCAAAGGGAAGTTTGTTAGAACATGGTAGTGACTTATTGTATGGAATGACGTCAACTGGAGGTGTAAATAATAAGGGTGTGATTTTTAATTACAATTTTTCAACAAATGATGCTATGAAGTTAGTTGATTTTGATGGGCTGAATGGTGAAAATCCATTAGGAAATGTTACTTTCTCATCAAATGGTAATTTATTTGGATTAACATCCGGCGGGGGAGTAAATTCAAAAGGTGTCTTATTTGAATTTAATCCGACCTTAAATGAGTATGTTAAAAAATATGATTTCAAAAGTAATTCAAATGGAGGAAGTCCAACAGGTAGTCTTTTAGAAATTTTAATATGCCCTGATTATACCTTACAAGAAAGTCAGATTGTTTGTCAGGGTGATGTTGTTACGTTCCCTGATGGAAATTTACTTGCCGTTTTTTCAGACACAACTTACATATCTAATTTAATTGGGATTTATGGTTGTGACAGTTTAATCACTACAGATGTATTAATTCATCAAATCAACTTCCTTCAAGATTCAACAATATGTACTGGAACTTCATACACTTTCCCTGACGGAACAACCCAAACAAATATTACGACAGGATTTGATTATATATCAAATTTAAGCTCTACTATAACTGGCTGTGACAGTATTATTACAACATCAATTACTGTTACTTCATTTGACAATTCAGCTACTTTAAGTGGAGTGACTATAACAGCAACAGAAATGAATGCTGACAATTACGTATGGCTGGACTGTGCTAATAATGTACCATTTGCCTATATTTCATTTCCTACACTTGAAATGCCTTTTCCAGGGTCATATTCAATTCAAATAACAAAAAATGGCTGTATAGATACGTCAAACTGCATAACAATTACAAATCAAGATTTTTATGACTTACCCAATTATACACCTTTAAGTGTAGAAGTTTTTGCATTTCCAGTTTCGGCATTAGATACTTGTGATGGATTTGCTTTAGGGTTTGTTAATGGTGGATTTCCACCATATAATTTTGATTGGTTCTCACAAGCTAACAATGAAAACACGGATGAATTGGATAGCTTATGTGAAGGCTTTCACACCTTGAAAGTATACGATAATATAGGCGATTCAACTTTCGTTGATTATTTTGTAACAGACTCATCAAACTGGTACGATTGGTATGAAGAAAATGCCACTTTTGTGGATACAATATATTTGCAAACGGAAAACTGTGTAATAGATATGAACTTACCTTTGGATAGTTCTTACATTTCTAATTTTTACTATTTGTATAGTGGAATAGGTGTAAATGAAGAGTATTATTATATGGAAATATCATACTTTCAAACAGGAATGCAATACACTTTTGGAGATACTGTTTTAATGGAACTAAATGGAGTTTATTTAATTGATTTTTCAATTACATGTCCAACAAAAAGTACAGCAAGAATTAAGACAATACTAACTACTTTAGATTATCCAACTATTTTGGCTATTAACAAGAATAATCAAAATCAGTTTAAAATCTATCCAAATCCAACGTTAAACACTATTACAATAGATTTAGGTAAAACTAACTCAAACTCTAATATATTGATTACAGATTTTTCTGGTAAAATAATATACAATGAAAGTAGTGTAAATGCTAAAGCTATCAAAGTAAATCTTACAAAGTATAGTGCAGGAATTTACTTTGTAACTGTTGAAAACAGTACAGGTAAAAACGTAATAAAATTAGTTAAACAGTAGTTTATACCAATTTGTTTTTTGAAGAAATTAAGCAAAAAAAGAAACTATTTAGTAAGCGTATTTTAATACTTTAATGGTATTAAACATAAATAACCGCTTTCTTCTTAACCTCTCCAACCACAAATGAAGAATGAACATTACCAATGTTTTCTATTTTAGCTAGTTTGTTAGATAAAAAATCTCGGTAGTCATCCATGTTTTTTACAATTACTTTTAATACATAATCATGCTCACCAGATACATGATTACATTCTATAACGGATTTAAAATCTAAAATCTTTGTTTCAAAGTTTAAAATGTATTCCTTAGAATGTTCTTTTAAAGATACATTGGTATAGACCATTAACTCTTTCCCAATTTTTTTGACATTTATGTTAGCTGAATACCCTTCTATAATACCAGATTTCTCGAGTTTTTTAATTCGTTCATGTACGGGGGTATTTGTTAAGTTAAGCTGTAAAGCTATTTGCTTTGTACTTTGATTTGAATTCAATTGGAGTATTTCTAATATTTTTTTGTCGGTAGTATCTAGTTTGTGCATAGTGTCTTTTTCTGTATGGGTATCTTAAATAATGGTATTTCAGAAGTATTTTCGTTAAAATTATATTTATTCAGATAAATATTCTGTAAATGTAATAAAATATAGTTGTTTACTCTATTAGGTTTTACTTTTGTCCTACTTAATACAGAAAATTTATAGAATATTATGGACGATAAAACATTGAATCCCGAAAGTTTAATGATGTCTTATGGTTATAAACCAGAGTTATCAGAAGGAGCTGTAAAATGCCCAATTTTTCAAACCTCAACGTATGTATTTAAAAATGCAGAACAGGGAAAAGCATATTTTGAATTAGCCTATGGGTTAAGAGAACCGAATGAAGGAGAAGAAATGGGATTAATTTATTCAAGATTGAATAACCCTAATCTTGAAATTCTTGAAAACCGATTAACTTTATGGGATAAAGCGGATGATTGTGCGGTTTTTGAGTCAGGAATGGCTGCTATTTCAACCATTTTGATGGAGTTTTTAGCTCCAGGTGATTTACTATTATATTCAAATCCAACGTATGGTGGAACGTCACATTTCATTCAACACGTTTTAGTAAAATATGGTATTCATATTTTACCATTTAGTGCTGCAGATTCAAAGCAGGACATTGAAGAGAGGTTAGAGGAATCAGGACTAAAAGATAACTTAGCAATGATGTATATGGAAACACCTGCAAATCCAACAAATGCATTAATTGATATTGAAATGTGTAGTGATATTTGTAACCAATTATCTACTGAAGACAAAAAAGTTATTTTAACAGTTGACAATACGTTTTTAGGTCCAATTTGGCAAAACCCTTTAGAGCATGGAGCAGATTTATTAATTTATTCTGCAACTAAGTTTATTGGTGGCCATTCTGATTTGATAGCTGGTGCCGTTTTAGGGTCTGCTGAAATGATGGGAAGAGTTAAAGTGATGCGAACATTTCTTGGTAATCAAACAAGTCCTAATACAGCTTGGTTATTAATGAGAAGTTTAGAAACTTTAAAGTTAAGAATGGATAAACAAGAATCAAATGCTAAAGAAGTTGCTGATTATATTGTGAAGCATTCAAAAGTAGAAAAAATTCATTACTTAGGTATGTTAGGAGATAATCCACAACAACAAGCCATTTTTGATGCGCAATGTAAAGGAACTGGTGCAGTTGTAGCGTTTGATATTAAGGGTGGAGAAAAAGAAGCGTTTACGTTCTTAAATAATTTAAAACTAATCAAATTAGCGGTGAGTTTAGGTGGTACAGAATCGTTAGCTGAACATCCTGCGTCAATGACACATGCTGGTGTTGATCCTGAAGAAAGAGATCATCATGGTGTAACTGAAAAACTAGTAAGACTTTCAATAGGTGTTGAAAACCCAATTGATCTTATTGCTGACATTAAACAAGCGTTAGAAGCTTAAATTATAGCAAAAGGAGAATTTCAATATTTAAATTCTCCTTTTTTTAAACCTGAATGGTGTATTTCAATTTACCCTTCAAAACAAACTTAAATAAGTACTTGTGTATATTACATAGGTCAACGTGTTGCGTTCTCAGAATACTATTAAAAGGTATAAATTACCTGATAAAAGATGAGATTTATTACGGTTTTCAAACTCCACTCGTAAAGTTTCTGATATGAAAAATTAATTCAGTAAAACCGTATTAGAGAGTGTTGTTCCATTTGTTTCCATTCTCCAAATGTAAATCCCAGGCTCTAAAGTAGTCAAGTGAATTAATTTTGTATTTTCAATAGTGACGTCCATTATTTTTTTCCCAGTTAACGAATACAAAGTAAAGCGGCCGTTTTTAATTTTTTGATTTAATTTCAATCTATTGAATTTCGATTGATGAGTAATTTCAAGATTATTTGAATAGGGTTCAGCAATTGAATTAGTTAAATAATTAACTTCAACCTCTAGTATGACAGGTAAATGATCACTCATATAATATAAGGCTTGCGATACTGAATCGGGTACTAAATTGTTAGTTGGATTAATAATAGAGCCATTAAAACGTAAACCATCTTGACCTAAAGCTTGATAAGAATTTTCAATATATTTAATTCCTTTCGACCCAGTCATGACATCATTTGTGGTAAATATAAAATCGAATCTATCATCCATTCCACCCCATGCGCCATCTCCTAAATCATAAGTTCTTGTACTTTGTGTATGTAAATAAGCATAAGAATTAGAGTTGTGCCAATTTCCACTAGCGTAAATAGGGTCTATTAACGGTAAATTAGCAGATGTTTTTAGGGTTGAAAAACCAGATTCAGATGATGTGTAAAAATTAAAATCACCGCCAACAAAAACATTCTCAATGATTGATTTAGCATCTAAGTAATTTCTTAAGGTTGTACATTCAATGTTTCGTTGAAATTCATCTGTATTTCCTGCTTTTAAATGTAACGAATACATGTAAAAATAAATAGTATCAGATAAGGCAGTGATGTTTGGATCTTTATAGTACATCACATATTCATTAACATCTCTTAAAACAGTAGCTATCTTTTTTTGGCTAACTAATCCAAATTTGGTTGAATTGTAAAATAACATATTGTCAGTGTCAGGCCCATCAATAAACGCAGCTTTTTGATAATAAGTAATCCCAAATTGATTTAAACTATTGGCTAAAATTAAGTTGGCGCCAGCATTAGATTGTAATTCATTTACTAAAAATAAATCAGGTTTTACGTACTGAACAATTTTACGTAATGTATCATGTCTTAATGGACTTGAACTAGGGTAGTTTAATAAGTTATAATACATTATATTAACAAAATCTTGAGCATATAGTGAAGTTGATATGATAACGGTTAATAGTAACGCCAATTTTTTCATTTAAATAATTTTTATGCTTACTAAGCTACTCAATTTATGTTAAAGAACTGTAAATTCAATCAAACAATGAGTTTTAATCTTATCTTAGATTTATGAATTTATTCACAGCAAAAAATATTTCTAAAACATATTCAAGCAACGGGTTTAAGTTGAATGATGTCAGTTTTGAGTTACAAGCAGGTAAAATATCGGGTGTAGTAGGTGAAAATGGAAATGGTAAAACTACGTTATTAAGAATTGTTGCGGGCGATTTATCTTTTGATACCGGTACTGTAACTTACTTTGGTGATAACTCTATTGAAACTTTAGGCTGGTCTGCTATTAAAAGTAGAGTGGCCTATATTCCACAACGCATTCCACGTTGGTACGGTGGTTTACGAGATAATTTAATTTTTGAAGCATCTATACGAAATATAAAAGGGAATAAAGTAGATGCGGTCATAGATGATTTAGTAGAAAAACTGGGTTTATCAAAGTACATTCATTTAAAATGGTCTGAAATTTCTACAGGGTATAGATTAAGGTTTCAACTAGCCAAAATGCTAATTGGTTCGCCTGATTTATTGGTGTTAGATGAGCCAATTGCTAATTTAGATATTAATGCACAAAATAAATTCTTAGCAGATTTGAGAGCAATTGTTTCTGAAGAGAATAGAAACGTAAGTGTGATTTTAAGCTCACAACAGTTACATGAAATTGAAAATGTAGCTGATTCTGTCATTTTTTTAAAAGCAGGCCAATTAGTATATGCCGGTGATGTTAGTAAAATTGGTGAAACTAGAAGCGATAATGAATTTGAATTACAGGGTGACTTTGATTTAGCTTTTCTTCAAAAACAATTTCCACTGATTGAGATAAAACAAATTGCAAAAACATTTCACATTAAAGTACCATTAGAGTTGACGTCAAGTGAATTCTTGAAACAACTAATATTTGCGAAAAAAACAGTTCATTATTTTAGAGACATTAGTTCGTCAACGCGTAAATTATTCAACCAATAAATCGGATTCAAATGAAATTATATCAAATTTTAAATAACTATTTATTACGTAATTTTCCTAACATTTGGATTACTAGAATACACCTATTTATACCAATTGGCTTAGCTATGTTTTGCCTTATATTTGGCTTAAACACATGGATTGGGTATGATTTAAATACACCACTTCCTAAAGGAGAAAGTTCAGTTTTTTTAATGATAATTCCAGTACTAATCTATATGGTATATTGGTTTGTGTTTCAGGCCAGATATAATGTGGAAAAATCTGGAGGAAAATTGACTTTAGTTCAAGATTTTGTAAATTATTTCAGTTATTTTTTAATGTTTTTTGTAGCGTTTACTATTATAATGGCTATCCCATTATCAAATAATTATAAAGTAGCAAATGCGATTACTAAAAGTGACTTGAATCAAGATGTTAAGTTGTTAAATACAGGCTATGGTGTGTTTCATTTGAATTATGATATTCAAGAAACTAACAATACGTATTCATTTAATTATGTTAACGATTACCAAGCACTTGGAAGATATTATGTAAATAACAATAAGAGTAATGAGAAATTGTCAATAACGCATGCTCAATTTTCAGAATTGGCTCAGAATTATATCCAAACGTATAATAAATATGCTGACGATTATGGTCAAATTAAGTTATCTACTTCTCAATTGGTAGCATTGGCTTTTACAAATGATAACTTACCTAAAGATCATAGATGGCGTAAATCGGTAGATTATAAGATAAATGAGATTAATAAATTACAAAATAATGGTTGGTATAAAGAGTTTATGGAAGTGGAAGTATTTATGGTTTTAGGTGGTTTTTTAGCCATGCTTGCGTTACTAGTTTGGATATTTAAACAAATTTTCTGGAAACATTATGTGTTTGGTCTAGTAGCCATGCTTTTAACACCATTATTTATAGCCATTATTGGATTACTGTTTTTTGAAATATTTAGGTTTGATGAAAGTTTTGCATTTGCTTTAGTTTTTCTAACCTATGCCATATTTTCCATTAAAATTATAATAAGTGTAAATTCTAAACAACGAAATAATTCAGCCATTGTAATGGCTATGTATTTGCAATTGGCACTCCCTTTTTTACCACTATTAATTTTGACAAGTAGTAATTCGCATTTCCAATATTTAAACGATAATATTTCTACCATCTATATTGTGTCTTGGGGAGTAGGTTTAATAAGTATAGCTGTGTTTAAATATGTGTATAGACGATTGTCTATTCTGCCTTCAAAAAAGTAAATATACAGCGATTCTTAACCAAATATTTATCAAGCTATTTCGATAGACATCTCAATAATTTAACCAAAACTCACAGCCTATTTGATTTTTTTCTAACGAATTCTTATATCAAACTAAGGTTTTAACTAACATTACTAATGTTTTGTTTATAGCAATCCCAAAATCAAATTAGCATTCGTTGAATTAGTAAAGTGTTTCTTAAGTTTATTTACACGGTTGTCAATTAATGCATCAGAAAACGGAATGGCGATTAACTGATTAATAGAGTTAATAATGTCTTTAGGGTCATCTTGAATTGAACACAAGTCATTAAATAGATCAGAATCGTTCATTAACGAATTAATAATAACATGTTTTCCTTGTTGTAAAGCATTAACTAATTTTAATTTAACTCCTGTTTGTTGAAACGTAAACAACAAATTAACTTGAGCTGTTTGTAATTCATGAGCCATTTCTTTGTCAGTTGGGTTTTCAATTAAAATCACATGGTCTAACGTTTCAATCTTGTTTTTTAAGTCTTTAGATGGGTTTTTACCAGCTATTTTAATAGTGTATTTGCAAAGAGGTGCAATATGATCTAATATAAAATGAACCGCATTACTATTTTCAGTCACTCCTAAATTTCCTTGAAATAAGCAAAATTCAGAACTCAACTCTGTTTTTTGAAATTTGGGTCTACTGTGCTCCTCAAAAAATGGAGGCACATGACTCGTTTTTGAATATTGGCTAAAATGGGATACGTCCATTTTAGAAATAGATAAAATGTAAGTAGCAAATTTCAGGTTCGGTTCAAACTGTTTTAAGCGTTTAGCTTCATACTTTAAATATAAGCGCTTTACTAAATTAGTTTCAATGGCTGCTAATCCTGTATAATAATCATGCTCAATATTATGAGTACGAACTATCTTTTTTCTAGTGGTTAATTCAGAATGATTCAAATAATACGAACTGTGCAACCCTTCAAATAAAATAGGATAATTATTTTTTTTTAAATTAGTCAATAATTCAGCATCAGATCTACTATTTACTATATATGGTAAGTTGCTAAATATTAAGTTAGACAAATTTGTTTTTCGTTTGTAATAATAAACAGTGTCACAATACTTTTCCAGTTCAGACGTGGGTGAATTATGACCACTATAATAAAATGAATGGCAAATTAGTTTAACTCCCAAACTATGTAAACTTTTTAACTTATAATACACATCTATAATGCCACCATAGTTTGCCGGATAGGGTACATCAAAAATAACAATATGTAAAGTTTTAGCTGTCATTAGAATTTAATAAACGAAATTAATAGAATTTTATGTGTTTAGAGTACTTATTTCATAATTATATTTAATAACCTGAGTTCGAATAGTTTTGATTTTTCATCTATAACAGATGAATTTAAAGAGGGGTAATATTTATAATTAGTACATTATTAGTCTATTATATGGGTTTAATTCTTTTTCCTTATGTCGAACTGAGGTTAATAGCTAATGCAGTTATTTCCTGATCCTACTTAAATTAAAAATAAGGAGTAGTATTGAAAATTATAGTTGAGTGTAACTATTCAAATAATAAAACTTATATTTATCGGACTAATTATTGCTTTAGGTTAAAGTGAAATTATTAATTTAATATAAATGAAAAACTTATTCACTCTTTTACTCGTCATATTTACACTGTCTTGTTCAGTTGCGCAACCCGGACAATGGAGTACTAAAGATAAAAAAGCAATTAAATATGCTAATCAAGCCATAGCGAAATCAAGAGAGTATGATGAGCGTGGTCGTTTTAATTATGAGGACGCTATTGCCTTATGTGATAAAGCCATTGAAAGAGATCCTACTTTTATGGATGCTTATTTAATGAAAGCTGATTTTGCAACCTCAATGGGAAACTTAAAATTAGCATCTAAATCATATAGAGAAGGAATAGTTGTAAATCCAAACTTTACTAAAACTGGTTTCGTTTATTTAGAAGCAGCTCAGTTAGAATTTAGAGTAGCAGAATATGATGAAGCGCTTGCCCATGCAAAACATTATAAAACAATTCGTGGTGCTAATCCTAAAATGATGCCTGAAGTAAATTGGATTATAAAAAATTGTGAATTTGCGATACACGCTATAAAAAATCCGGTTCCGTTTAAGCCAATTAATGTAGGTAGTGGTGTAAATACACCAGATCCCGAATATTTCCCAACCTTAACCGTAGATCAAACTCAACTTTTATTTACACGTAGAGTGTCGGATTCAAGATTAAGAGCCGGTGCTCAAGAAGATTTTTTTGTAAGCCAAGGTGATAACAATTATTGGAGAGTAGGTGAACCCATGCCTAAAAATATTAACACATTACATAATGAAGGGGCACCAACATATGCACCAGATGGTAGAACTATTATTTTTGTTGGCTGTGCTGATGAAAATCGTAGGTATGGTGGTGATAGAAGAGGGTATGGAAGTTGTGATTTTTTTGTAACTAAAAAAATTGGTGGTAAAT
>Ga0256824_10000111_pt1 | contig 26940 bp, 48 predicted proteins | sample CV67metaG_FD_191570 | JGI IMG/M metagenome (GOLD analysis project Ga0256824, IMG submission 191570) | Hydrothermal vent microbial communities from East Pacific Rise, Pacific Ocean - CV67 | ecosystem: Environmental > Aquatic > Marine > Hydrothermal vents | place: Pacific Ocean: East Pacific Rise...
CACCACTATTATCGAATACAGTAGCTTGTGAGGCATCTTCTACCTCTTGTAAGGAGAACACAGCATTTGATGATTGTTTAGGAAATTCGCCTTTAACACGGACTCTATAAACATCACTTTCCTCACCATACTGTCTCTTCTTTTCCTGCACCCATTTTTGAGATACATTCTCTGATTTTTCAGCATCAAATTGGTAACAGTTCCATTGCCATCTATTCTTGTGGTGTGAGTCATAGAAATAGCCCTCTACTCTGGTGGGGTTAGCTGTCATAATAACAAGGGTATTTTCACCTGTCATAGCACCCTCTGCAACTTCAAAGATAACCTGTGGAATACCCGAAGCCTCGTCAATGATAAATGCTAAATTAGTAGCGTGAAAACCTTGTAGTGCCTCTGGTTGGTCTTTCCTTGCAGTACGTGGTACAGCGAAACTACCATTAGCGTAATCAATCTTTTCTGTCTTAACATCTACTTCATTCTTAATCTGTGTAGGTAATTTATCTCTCCACTTCTTTACCTCTGGCATTAGCAAGTCGAAGAGTTGGTGTCCTGTAGGTGCAGTCATTGGTATCTTTGCATCTTCTCTAAATAATCCCCACCATAAGACAATCCAAGCTAACAAAGTTGTCTTACCTGTACCATGCCCAGAACGTATAGAAATTTTGGTAGCACCATTATCAATATCAGTAATAACCTGTAGCTGTTGCTTAGATGGAGTTACCTTAAGCCCAACACGGATAAACACTTCAAGGCTCTTTGAAAAGGCTTTTATTAGGAGTATGTCTTGTTTAGTCACTTCACCAACTCCCTAAGCTTCTTAACTTCATTTCTCATGTCTTTACATGGGCATTGGTTAGTGCGTAGCACTTTTTCCATTCTCATAACAATAGAGATGAGTTCATTTCTAACCTCTGTGAGTTCATGTAGCGTTTCGGTAGGTATGCTAATCTTTTGACTCATGCTCTACCTCCTCAACTTCAATAACATCATCTTTCTCTTTAGGCTTAGTAAGTAAGTTCTTAATGAAATCATCTACCTCGTCATCACCAACAGTTGAACTTGCTATCTGTTCTGATATGGATAGATTTACGTTCACATCAACTTTCTTATTTAGCATCCCTGTGAACTTAAGAGAAGTCTCAATGGCTTTAAGTTTGTCTGTAAGCTGTATATGAACAACGGCTCCTGTCTCTGGGTCATACTTAATGCTTTTAATTGCATCAAGATATTGTGGGTCTATATCATCTTTGATAGCACCTGTCTTAAGGTCTATGAAGTCTGCTAAGTTTGCACTCTGTATATTCATAAGACGTTTGAGTGAAGATGCAGAGCTTTGTTCCATGTCCTTAACAGCTTGACTCACAATGCCCTGTAGCTTCTTCCTTGCCATAGGCTTAGACATAATTTCGGTGTGTCTCTTTAGTGGGGTGTAAGCACCAAAAATTTTTGAGAGGGCTTTACGCTCATCGTGACACGTAGCGAACTCATGGAGATAACGTATATCGTGGTCGGATAGGAAATCAGCCATAATATCTACCTACATAGTGATTACCACCAAACTTTACTTTAGGTGTTCCTGCTAAGGGAAAGACGATTATCATTAAGACTTTTAGGGTTAGGGTTTTCATATTGTGTACTTCTTTATAAACTGTAGTTTTTTCTTAACACAATCCATAATTTTTATGTAGCATGGTTTTGATTTTTCCATACGCAGTTCTTCTTTCACTCTATCAATCTGTAGGTTAAGCTCTCTTCTAATGTCGCTTGAAAACAAATCTACAATTTCCTGTGCATCTTTATCTAAAGCAAAACGTCTCTCTTTGTGGTAGCCATCCTTATACTCATTAAATACAAATATTTTTGCTCTGTATCTATCTATTCTTGTGACAAGTGGTGTGTCTGTTGTAACAGCACGTGGCGTATCATTAAATACTTCAAGCTCTACAAATGGTATTCCTCGTCTAGTGAAAATATGTTCTGTATTAATACTTATTAGTTTTACGTCTTGTTTATCTGGTCTCATGTTGTGCCTCCATAGCGTTATTGATGTATTGTCCTTGTGGACAAGTCTCTTTTGGTGATGAAAAAGTGGTTTGGGTCAGTGTGGGGTGAATATCATATCTCGCACCGAAATTGTGGGGGTGGGGGTCGGGTGAAGTGAGGGCGTGCAGGTCGTGAGGTCGTGGCGTATCAATAGCAACGGATAAGATACCCGAAGCAAAGCAAGGCACAGCGACAACAGCAGGACGAGTGACACGGTATTGACACAGAACCACACCAACAGCAGGAGACACAACACCAACACACCAGACTTTTACCTGATGCACCACAGCCGAGACAGTACGCACACATAAGGAGTTAATCACACAGACCCCACCACCAACCCACCGAACCACCAAACGAAGCCCAAAGCCTAAACCATAAGCCCCAAACCTTAAGCCCTTAAGAACATCTAAGCATCTAAGCGTTAAGCCGTTAAGAGTTAAGGAAATCAAACGAGTGTTAAGGAATAAGGAACGATAAGACACTAAGCCGTTAAGACCTAAAGCGTTAAGCGTTAAGGAAAATTTATCAAGTGTTAAAGTGTTGTTAAGTTCCTGCACGGTACCGACTCCTAAAGTATTATTGATATTAATATCTTTTGTGATTAAAGCAATGTATCAAGAAAGCAAAGGAGCTATAAAGCTAAGTAAGACCCCAAACCCCTATTTATTCAAAATTATATCATAATAGCACCATAGCACTACTTTAATACGCACGTTATACGCACGTGTAATACATATAACGCTAAATTATTAAGCATTAACACCCTACAAACACCGTCCACACCGTGAAACCCTGCAAATTTTAGCAAATTGTACTAAAATACATTAATTTTATATTAGTTTAAGAATACTATTGCTATACTTGCACTACAAGACAACTTAATCTTAAGAAGTCTTAATCTTTAGCCGTTGGAGGCACATTATGAGAACACAAGAAGAATTTGAAGAGATACAAGAAAACGCTATGAATGGTAACTGGACGGATGCGGGGAACCTTTGCGAAGAGTATGGGTTTTATGCTAACGACTTAATCAATGCTTGGAATAATTCAGACTATAAAATGATAGAAGCTACAGACCTTGCATTACTTGCAGAACTTGCACAGAAAGCGAGGGGTTAAGATGAACACTACAGGATTAAGAGCTAAGAAACATAATTGGATATTAGAGGCAATAGACGCAGACGGTTACGACATAACAGCGAACACAGACAAGGAGAAGTTACAATTTATAGCCGATTGCATCAAATCAGAGGCTATCTATCCTCACAATTTAAAGAGACATAACGGGAACATATCGGCATTAATAGCCGACCACTTGCAGGGTTTACCATCTTGGTTAAATATCCCGTTTAGTAATTACGATATTTTGGAGCTTTTGAAGTCTTGGGGCTACACTTTCAAGAACGAGAGGGCAGAAGATAAAGCAATCGCTAACTATTGGAACGCCACAGCGTCAATAATTATGCAACTATTCGCAAAACACGGGATAGAGGTTAATTAGTATGAGACTCCACGAACTAAAAGCCCTTATTAGGGCAGGAGTTAAGACAGCAGGAGAAGCAGGGAAAATAACTAAACTAAGAAAGGCTAAGAGATGACAGTAACCAAAGAACAAGCTCATATAATATTTAGAGATGGAGAAGAGAACATAATCACGGTAAACGGTGATTTTATAGAAATACAAGCAGATAGTAATATCTGTGTGGATGGGTGGAGTATGAACTTCATCGAGGCAAATACTTTTTTTTTAGAAATTGGTGATTTTATAGAAGTTATGGAGGGGTTAAGATGAAACCATCAACACAAGCAGGAGCAATATTAAATAAATATTATAGACCGTCAATCGGTTATGGGGTGACAGTATGGAAGTTTAAAGACTCAAAGGCACTTGACAAAGCAGTAGCAGAAATTAAGGAAGCCGTAGGAGAATTTTACATGAGCTTAATTGACATGAGAGTAACAAGAGACAGAGATATTTTAGGCACTAAAGAAAATTTTATACAAATTTATGACAATTAAAAAGGGCAGATTATGAAACATTTATTTTTGACACTAAACCAACAGGCAAAAGCAATAGCAGACAACAGCAACGGAGAACTAAGCAAAGAAGAAGTTAAGGCAATATTATCTATCAAATGGAAATACAGCACAGAGAAGCACAGCACAAGCAACAGAGGGCAAGAGATAGAGGCAGTAAGAGAGCCTTTATTTTACGAGACAAGAAGCGACAAAGACGGAGCATATCTAACAGTTTTTTGCGTACTAACAGACAGGCTAAAAGCACACCAAGTAAGAACAAACGAGAAAATATTAAAAATATGGAACGAGGCATAAAATGATTTTAAAAATTAATGCAGGAAGTTACACGGCAAGAGGTGGAGTAACAGAGACAGAGAAATATTTTTTAATGACCACTTCATTTTTAATCGAGAGAGGCGAAGAAATAACCATGCAGGAGCTACAAACAAGAGTCAAAGAGTATTACAACAACGGCAAGTTAAATCTAATCATGGAAGAGATAAACAAGGGGAGCAAATAAGATGTTAAGGGAAGATAAAATCAAATTTTGGAGCTATTCTAAGGCAGGAGCAAGGGCAGAGGCTAAAGCCTTAAAAGTTTTAGCAGGTGGAGCAGTAAACCCAGAGCATAGAGCAGAATTTTTAGTAGAAGCAAATCTAAAAAATATAGAGGCAGACGTATACCAACTTAAAGAACAGGAGGCGAGAGCATGAAAGCAAATTACACAAGACAAGACACATGGGAAAGAGAGATTTACACAACACCAAACGGCGAAGAGTTCGCTATGATAGACGGCAGTTTAGCAGGTGAGCCGATATTATACGCACTAGAAAGAGACGGGGAGCCAAGCCACCCAATCAGAGAGGACGGAGCCTATATCACAGCCGACAGAATACAAGGTATTAAGCCCGAAATATGTATAAATTGTAATCATCATTTAGGCATACGTTACGCATCAAAGATACGGGCTAAGTATAGAAAATATACAGGTGAGGAACCAAAGCAAAATATATTTTTATGTATAGATTGCGATGCAGAGGCGAACAGATGAAAAAGATATTTATTACTTTTAATAGTCCATTTATGAAAAATGATACAATAACAATCACAGGAGACACCACAGAAGAGGCAAAAGAAAAGTTTATAGAGTGGTGGAAAGGTTACGGCAAGAACGAAGAGGAAGCGATGGAAACAGTTATTTTTGCAGAGGATATTACAGATGGAACTAATTAAAAATACCGTCACAGTAACAAAGGCTATTATAAATCTAATTTGGGAATATAAAGGGCTATTTTTTGCTCTTGCTATCTTGAATATTTAACACTCAATCCCAGAAAGTAGTCCAACATACTTTTTTGGGATTAATTTCGTTTGACAATGGCTATTTTGTAATCCTCTCTACAGCCACCTTAACCCATCCAAACTTATCTGTACTAGGATTTTTAAGCCACCAATACACTTCCCACGTCTCATTAATAGGATTATTTAAGCATTGTTTACTACTCCCTAACACAAGTTTACCTGTAGCAAACTTTGGGCTATTTACTGATTTTACACGTATATAATCCCCTAATCTTGTAGTTTGTGTTTGCCCGTTTTCCTTAAATCTTCTCCTCTCTATTACAACTGTACTGTCGTCTATTTTTATTGCCTTGTTCCCCTTAGCACCCTTGTACCCACCATATCCATTTGTGTATCTATTCCAATCGTCGGTTAGAACTAAGCAGGGTTTTTTTTGATGAATTACTATCTTTTTTGCAAAATTCTTATTTTTTTCTATTACGTCATAAATACTGTTGGAAAACTGACCATGATGAACATATCCATTTATTTCCCCTTGATAACTGTAGTTCTTTATTGTTGCTGAATTCAAATTATCTATTGGGTATCTATGCGACTTAACCCAATTTGGTTCTACATTTCCTGCTTGTACGTGACAATGGTTAATCCCTAAAGCTAACACCCCACTCATAACTATTTTTTTTACGTTCATTTTATGCCTCCATTTCTTTATGCTTAATTTATTATATCGTTATTCACTTCATTAATCCTAACAATAATCATATCAGAGAGTCCATATCTTTTTTGTACTCTCAACTCTATCACCTGCCTATCATCTTCAAATAGATGTTTTTGCAGTGCATCCATAATCCCCTTAGCAAAGTTATCACAGTCTCCAATAGGTATCTCATCTTTGTACCCTGCTTTTCTTTTCTTCGTCCAACTTTTAGGTATTTTTATCTGAAATATAAGCTCTACTTTCAATGCACCCGTTAGCACTTTATCCACTACAACACTATTTTTGATAAGCTCTTTATAGTCCGTATACCTTGGTACATTATATGCTCCCCACCTTGATACTCTAACTCTTGGTGTAGGCATAGGTTTTGTTTTTATGATTACTTGCATATCAATCTCCACATAAACCCATAATATACGCCATTTCCTCTTTTTACCCCAAGTGATAATGATTTTCTAGGAATATTGTTATCCTCTTCTGCTTTCCTATAAGATGTATATGTACTTATGTATTTTCCTGTCAAAGAAAACTTTATAGCTATTTTTTGGTCGTACTTTAGTTTTCCTTTTCTATGGTCAGAATAAGCCTTAAGGTTATTGTCTCTCCACGTTGTAAGTCGTATATTCTCTAAGGTATATGGCTTATTGTCGTTTTTTCTATCTATACTTGGCTTTGCATCACTTTTGTAACCACATCTCACCCATCTATCAAAAAGTGCATTAAACTTTTTCTGCGTAAATATCCATTTTCCTAACTCTTCTTTTGTATATGTTGGTAGGGGATGCCCTCTTCTGATAGAGTTCTTTTTCTGGTCTCCATAAATTCTTGTTAGGATGCCCTCTTTAGTTCTGTTGTATCTCCTGTTCTGTACTTTTTTTATTTTGTTAGTACACGTTTTACACACAGCCCTATGCTTTCCGAAATCATTTGCATCTTTTCTTTTAATGCACTTTCTACAGATTTTACTTGACATACCTAAAATCTCCTATAGCTATAGTTATGGAGTCTCCTCCTAGGAAGTCGTACCATTGTTTAGCCAAAACCTCTGTAATATTTACACTACGCTTCTGATACATACAATAAACTACTGATTTATCCATGAAATAATCAAGTGATACATTATCATCTACATTGATTGAAGCTACATCGTCCTTGTTTTTCATGCTCTCCCATGCTGATTTTTCCACAAATGCAAGTACAGGCTTTTTTATACCCTGCTCTTGCATTATCTCTCTTGCTATTTTTAGTGCGTTTGTCTGTGTGGTATATTTATACTTCACTTTTATTGTCTCCTTTTGGATAGTTCTGCATCTCTTTTGTCTTGGCACTCAATGCACAGTTCATTCGCTCTCGATGCTGTGGTTATAAATCTTCTGTTCCTGCCTCCACAATTACTGCACTCTGTAACTTTCATCATTCCCTCGCTCTGTGCGTTAGCTACTAAATCTTTTATGCTTGGTCTACTACTCATATCACCCTCCTAAAATGGTATTTCATCATCTGATACGGCAACCTCTGGGGGTACTGCCGACTGTGGCTGTCTATACGTTTTCTTTGGTCTTTCCTGCTGTGGTGGTGCTGATTGTCCGTACCCACTACTCGCTGACTGCCCTTGACTCTTTTCGCTCTTATCAATAAAATCAAACTGCTCTAATCTTATTGATACCTTACTTCTGTTCGTACCGTCTTGTGCTTTCCATTGACTTTGTTCAAGTTCACCTGTAATAAGTATTCTGCTACCTTTTCTAAAATACTGATTGATAGTTTCTGCACTCTTTCCAAAAGCTGATACATCAAAAAAACTTACTTTTTCTACAAGTTGTCCTGTAGCATCTTTGTACTTTTTGTTGTACGCTATTGAGAAGTTTGCTACTGCACTTCCACTTTGGAGATATTTAATCTCTATGTCGTTTGTAATCGTTCCTAGAATTATTGCTATGTTCATATTCTCTCCTCATCTTCTATGTAGACTACGGAAACTTGTCCAATTTCATAATCATCCTCTTCAACTCCACCGTCACATTCACAATGATTATTACTCTCGTTAAACTGACAACTACATTCATGTATGTGCGTATCTATAAGTGTCTCCATGCTCTCTGCAATTACAGATGCAAGTTCAATCTCACTAAGGTCTATCTGTTTTCCACTTTTTGTTGTAACTCTAATCATAAATCAACCTTTTCACTACGTGATTTTAATTTCCAAACAGGCATACGCTCTGTCTGGGATAGATACTCATACGCTTCGTTTATATGCGTAAACCTCTTAAATCTGCTCTTATACTCAACCTCAACCTTTTTTTCAAGTCGATTATTGAGCATATGCACCATCCCATCATCTGTATCAATAATGAAGTGGCTATAAGCTCCTTTGACTCTATACCTCATCAACCTGTAGCCGTTCATTAGCTACTATCTCTTCATGTGCTAACATCGCATACCCTGCTATGTCTCTCCATCCATCTTTAGAATTTGCATCACCATTTAGTAATCTACTTATCTTTACCATGATTGCACTCATCGCTTCTACTTGTGTAGCGTTTAGGTTCTCACCATGTGAACGTATTGCACCTTTTAGGTGCTGTGCTATCTTTGCACTTGTTCTGAAATCTCCGTACTCATCATGTCTCTCTTGTAGTGTGTCTTTAATATCCATCTTATCTTCCTTGTGTGTTTTGGTTTGGTTACGTTTTTTGCTGTCAGCTACTCTGGTTAATGTCTCTAAGTATGGGTCTTTCATCCAACTACCCTATTCAATCCCCAACCGTAAACAAAACGCTCATCTTTTTCTCTACGCTGTGCAAGGTTTATATAAAACTCTCCCTGTAGTGCATTTAGATATGAAGTTAGCACCTTGATACCTTGTGAACCACGCTTATTAGAATATGAGTAAAATGCTCTCATGGTGTTGCCTCCAACGTCTCCATCAACATAAATATCATCATAATGGATGCCTCTATCATTCAATGCGTTCAACACTCTTTGTAAATGCTTACTTGCTTGACCTACACCCATATTCACGGCTTGTTCAAACATCTCATGTGCTAATTCATAACCACCAGATTTAAGCAACTCATTACCTCTGACTCTATCCCAATATCTACGCTTATAAATATCAATCGCTGTGTCAAGTGGTAGATTCTTCATCTTGCCTTTGTAGCCAAATCTACGTGCTACTTTCTTTGTGATACCAAACTTTGTCTTGCCTCCACTATCAAGGTTATCATTTACATATCCACCCTCAATACCTACTACACTCATTATAATTTCGTCTCTTTTAGTCATTCTTGCTTCTCCCATTTAATATAAAAAACATTGCTATGGATAAAATCCAAACCGTAAAAACCGTTATTAAATATTCTTCACTCAACATCACATCTTCCTTGCTACGGTATTTGCTAATTTAAGTACATCATTTTGTGCACCACCTGCTAAAGCCTTACGCTCTTTTTGTTTGAGTTTATTTTTGTAGAGTCCTGCTATCTCATCTACAAGTTTTGCTGTACGTGCATATTCAATCACGACTGACGTACTTCCAACCTCATCTAAGGCTCTAAGCTCATGCTCTTCAAAAAATGGCTTACCGTCAAGCTTGATGTGTTTCCATTTACAGCAATTATCTTCTACTGTAGTCATGGACTCTTTGACTTTTTTTGCTAAGGTAACTGCATATTTATCGCCCTTTGCGTAACTCTCTGCAAGTCTTGCGTTAAGTTCTACATCTTTGTATCGTCCTGCCAACATATCAAGCTTCTCTGTCTTGCTGACGTACTCTATGCTTGACTTATGTTCTCTGCAATACTCAATAAAGGCATCTTGATTACCAATTCCTTGTAGTGCATCACCTATCACTACTGTGTGTTGTGTGTTGTCTACGTCAAGCCCGAATATGTTTGCTACTCTGTATAAATTTTGCATTACTCAACCTCCACATCAATAGCATTTGCTTGTTCTTGCTGTTGCTGTGCTAACCAACCAATACTTCCTACCTGTGGCTCTGGCTTCCTAAATGTATTCTTTGACTGTTCCTGTGCGTACTCAATATCTTTTACGCTGTCCTCTTTATATGCGATAAGGAATTTATCAAGTCTTACTGCCTTACTCTTATTACGCTTTACATATCTCACATAAGCATCTGCTACCACCTCGTAGCGACTCCACTTCTTATCAAACTCTTTACACGCTATTGAGTAGTTGAGCTTAGATTTAAAAGTGTTTACTTGATGCTCTATGAAATACTCGTTAAGAACTTTTTTGAATTTCTCGTAGAGACTGCTCTTAATATCCACTTCCTTTTCCACTTCCTTTTCCTTTTCCTTTTCCTTTTCCGTAGGAGGTGAGGTTTCACTTTTGATTTCTGTTTGTTTAGATTTTGATAACTGTTTGATATTGTTTTGATTATCATTTGATTTATGTTTGATTTCTGTTTGTTTAGATTTTGATTTCGTTTGACTTGCTTTTGACCTAGCTTTGCTAATATCTAAGGTAGGTTTCACTAATACCCAAAACCCCATCAAAGCACCATCAATCTCTGGTTCTTTGTTCTCAAACATATACTCCATGATAAATTTATAAAACATACCCTGCTCAATATCTGTCAAATGTTTAGATGCTTCATAATAACTTCTGAAAAAATTAAAACCGTCCATTAAAATGCCTCCTTGACACTAAAGGTACAAAGTGATATAATTCACTCGTATTTATTTTTGTGCCTCCAACGCATGATAATACATCGTGGCAGTTTGCTCTGTCACTTCTCATATTAAACATCTTATTTCTCCCGTCTTGGTCTATCATAAATATCAATATCTTGTTTTAAAAATGATTTACCTAAAAACTCTTCTTGAATTGAACATTTTAAAAATATCTCCATAGGTACGTTACAAGTATCTGCTACTCTTTTTGCGACCACTAAAGATGGTTTTTTTATCCCATTTAAGTATCTTGACATTAAGCCAATATCTGTGTCAGACAATTTAGCCATTTCTTTTTGCGTTAATATCCGTCTATCCATTGTAGTTACTCCTTTACTGTTTATTGGACTACGGGGCAATTATAGAGTTTTAATCCTTAACTTAATATTAATTTAATAGATTGCACCAAAGATATATTAATATTTTATTTATATATTGCACTTAAATACAATATATGGTATAGTGATACATATCAAAAGAAAAGGATTAACATGAATATACATGAGAAAATTGCGTATCTTCTAAAGAAGAAAGGTAGGGGTTCACAGATAGAACTTGCAGGTATTCTTGGTGAGGATAAGACGTATTTAAACAAATGGGTTAAGGGAACAAAGCCTGTACCACAACAACATCTATTAGGTACAGCGTTGTATCTTGGTGTTACCGTAGACTATTTAATGGACGATAATCAAGAGATACCTATGAATAAAAATATACCCCTTATAGGTAGTGCTTCGTGTGGAGTTCCTACAGAGAGCTTTTATAATGATAGTACAGAGTATGTATCTGTATCACAAGAGATAGATGCTACAAGCTCTTACGCAGTACGTGCAGTAGGCAAGAGTATGCAGACAGCGATACATGAGGGTGACTTAGTAATATGTGATACCAATAAGCCACCATCAGATAATACGGTAGTACACTATTCATTTGATGGAGATAGTGGGATTAAGCGTATCAGCAGACAAGCAGACGGTTCTATACTATTGCTACCAGACAATGCTACTTGTGATGGGTGCAAACCTATTATAATACCAAAAGAGAGAGCAGACGACTTATATACTGCTCGTTGTGTGCAGGTAACTAAAAACTTATAACAACTCCACTTTATTCTGTACCCACCGTGTAGTGGGTGCAAATACATACCCTACCCCCTACTTTTTCAAAAAAACTACAAATTGCACTAAAACTCTATTTTCTTATTTTAGTTTAAGGTTACATATCTTATAATTCTCTTGTCGCTAAGTTGTGCTTAGGTTCAACTTATCGGCATGAGTGGCATAGTTTAGGCTTTTATACCTTTTTAGCCTTATCCCTTTCTGTGTCACTCAAAATACTATGGAGGTACATAAATGGACACAATTACAATTATAGGAATTTTCATAATGATTATATTTGTCTTACTTGTTTCTACACCAGAAAAGAATACAGGATTTAAAGATACGGTGCTTGAATTTAGAGCAGGAAAATTAACGGAGGTGCAAAAATGAAAATGGAAGATGCAAAGATAGCTAATGAACTTGTAATAGCTATGAAAGAGACAAAAGAACACATCAGTAGATGCAGTAGAGTAATTGCAAAGCAACAAGCAGAGATGGTTGAATACGCTAAGAGATTGGCAATAATAGAAAAAGACTTGGAGAGTTTATAACATGAAAACAGAATTAACGAATGAAGAATATCACAAAGCAGAGGGTATCAGTTCAAGTGATTTTAGACTACTTGAAAAGTCACCTATACACTATGAAAATAAAAACTTATTTAAGCTAGACGGTGCAAATTTTACACTCGGTAGCTTGGTGCATAAGATGGTTTTAGAGCCAGATGATATTGGTGACGAGTTTATCAAAGAAGTGTTTGAGGGCTGTGACTTAAATAAAAACACTAAAGCCTATAAAGAAGCTAAAGTTGAGTTTGTAGCACAATGTGAGGGCTTAATTGTAGTTCCTGTAGATGAGTGGGAGAAAGCCGAAAAGATGGCATCTAATGTAATGGCTATTGCAGGTGGACTCCTCCAAGAGGGTACAGCAGAAGAGAGCTTTTTTGTTGAAGATAAAATGTTCGATGTTACTCGCAAGTGTAGACCAGACTATTATCGAGAGGACTTAGGGTTGGTTATTGATTTAAAGACTACAGCAGATGGAAGTGAGCATGGGTTCTCTAAATCTTTACACTCATTCGCATATCACCGTCAAGCAGGTTGGTACATAGACACATTGGGTAAAGCAGGTATCAACGCAACACGCTTTATATTTATCACCGTAGAGTCTAAGAAGCCTTACATGGTTGATGTATGGGAGATAGACCCTTTATCTCTTGAGCGAGGTAGAGAGCAGTACACAGACCTGTTGATTGAGTGGAAACGCTACAAAGATAAAGGTATCGCAAACATAGTCAAAACAATTTCATTGCCAGATTGGGCTTTTAAAGATGAGTAAAAATATTGAGAAATTCGCAGACACTCTTTCAGAGACAGCAGAAATGCTTAGATTGAGTTGTGTTAAGCGAAGAGGACAAAAGGCAGTAGGCAGACGTGCAAGAGTTGCATTGAGTGGTATCAAAAAAGATATTACAGATATTAAAAAAGAAATTATGGAGAATGAAAATGAGTAAAATGGATATGGTAGAAATAGAGACTAAAAAGTTAGAGTTAGAGACAGGTAAATTTGAATTAGAGCAGAGACAAGCAAAAGCATTATCTGTGTCGGCATTTTTCCCAGACAATCTTAAAAATGATGTAGCAAGTGCTGTTATAGTTTATGATTTAGCAAAGCGTATGGATATTTCAGTAATGGAAGTATCTCAAAGCATCTTCATTATTTATGGTAGACCATCTTTCTCTACCACATTCCTTGTAGCAAGACTTAACCAGAGTGGACGTATTAGAGGTGCATTGAAAACTATCGTGAGTGCAGACAAGCAAGAGGCTTATTGTATTGCAGTTGATGCAGAGAGTAATGAAGAACTTGTAGGTATGACTGTAACTATGGAAATGGCACGTAAAGAGGGTTGGGTAGGTAAAAAAGGCAGTAAGTGGGTCAATATGCCAGAGCTTATGTTGCGTAAGCGTTCACAGTCATTCTTTATTAAAGAGTATTTCCCAGAGGTTATGTTCGGGTTATCTACACAAGAAGAGATGCAAGATGTAGAAGCTATCGAAGTAGCAGTAGTTGAGTCAGTAGATGATATTAATAAAGCACTCATGCAGAAGCCCACAGTCACTAAGCAACCGAAAGCTACAGCAAAGGTAGAACCAGAGACTACAGAAGCAGAAGCACCCGTTGAAGAAAAACCAAAAGCTACACGTATGCCAAGATACATTACACAGCACTATGCAAAATTAGAAGAGTGTGGGGTTAAGAGAAAAGACCTTAAACCATTTGCTGAACACATGGACTTTGAAAATATGGGTGAAGAAAAAGTATCATCATTCTTTACACAGTCAGATGCAGAGATTACATTTTATGTAAATGACTTCTACGGTATTGAACAAGGTGCTACAGAAGCAGTAGTTGAAGAAGTGGAAAGCCCAAACGAACCTACGGCATCACAGGCTGTTTCGGAAACACCGACCCCAGAGAGCAATACGCAAGAGCAAAAGGCAGGGGTTAGTATGGCGAGATACAAAGGTGTGATGATTTCAAAAGGTATCAAAGCAGAAGATGTGGATGAGTTCTTTTCATGGGCAGGTGTAGACAGTTCAAATGTAGCAGACTTTATGGCAGATATGGGAGCAGTTGATGCACTTGTAGAGCAGTTCAACACAGAGGCAGGATATGCCTAAGATTGGGAACCTATACGCAAGAAAGCACGGTAACAAACAAACCGTTACCGTGCTAGGCATAAAAGACGGCAAAGTTAAGATTAAAGATGCAGATGGTATTCACTTTATAAGTGAGAATATCTTTAATCAATTTTTTAAAGAAGTAAAGGCAGGTTAGATGCAGATTGATGTTACAGAAGAAGCTAAAGAGATTGTTTACAATGCACGTTTAGGGCAACAAAATATGAAGATAGTTGAAGCTACAGAGACCCTTGATGATGCACGTATGGAATATCTACAGATTACTTTTGTAAATCAATGGGGAGAGTATCACAGAGAGAAGTTTTACCCTACCAAACACGCTAAGAAGCTATTGCTATTGGCGAGAGCGTTTAACGATGCAGTATATAGAGATGGACAGCAGACGGTTATAGATACAGCAGATTTTGTAGGCAACTACTTTAACTGTTGTCTTGTAACCCCTACTCTACCATCTGGTGAAGTATCGGAAACAAAATACATTAGAGATGTGAGAGTGTGTCCGTTACGAAAAGATAATAGTGGTTCGTGGAACTTTAAAAAAGATAGACGTAAAAAAGTCAAAGGAAAATAAGATGAATAAAAGAACAATGCTAAGTGCAGTTACAGCAGGACTACTTGCTACAGCAGGTGCAGGAGATGGTAAATTTATAGGTCAAAATGGAACGACATTATCAAAAATAGGTCAAAAAGCACCATCTTGGATGGGATTAAAAAAGACTAAGAGCTACAAAAGTAGACACTTAAAAAATAGAGTTAAGCACAGCTATTCAAGTAGCAGACGAAACGCTAAACAATTACGAGAAGCTTGGTTATCAGTAGCTTAAAATAAATTTGCTTGGAGGCACAGACATGAATAGAGAGGTTACATTTAGAGGACTTACTACCAAAGGTAAGTGGGTATATGGAAGTCTTGTTACTACAAATAGCTTCATAAAACAACGACCAAAACAGCACACAAAAACTTGGATAGTAGAAAGTGCCTTTGGCAACGGTGGATGGTTCAATATCCTAAAGAGAAGCTATGTTAAGCCAGAGACAGTAGGAGAGTTTACAGGACTCAAAGACAAGAACGGTATTAATATTTACGAGGGTGATATTTTGTGGTACGACAAAGACCCAGACACCTACAATAAGTGTGAAGTAGTATTTACTAATCTAGGTTTTTCAGCAAAACATATAAACAGACCAGACTTGCCACATTGGAGCATGAGAGGAAAGATAGGTGATTGTGGAAAAAGTTTATTTATGGAAGTAATCGGAAATATCCATGAAAACAAGAATTAAAATAGCAGAACTCACACCACTCTACTTACGCACAGGGAAAATGGCGAGTCTTATAGGACGTAGCTCACGATGGCTTAAAGAGCAGAAAGGTGTGCTGTTTAAGCAAGGTATTCACTACCACCAACCAAAGGGAGAGAGAGAGCCTTTTTGGGATGTTGAGAAGATGGATGAGTGGGTACGTTCAATAGTCCAAGATGATGAGATTGACGAAATACTTAAAAAAGTTGTATAATAGGCAGTCGATTTTCGGCTGACCATAAAAGGAAACTATCATGGTTAGTATTTACAAAAGAGGAAAAAAACTTTATCTACAATATTATGTAAATGAAGTTAGGAAGCAAAAAAGTACAGGGCTTGAAGATACCCCTACCAATAGAAAACTATTGAGAAATAAGGTTATCCCACAGCTTGAAATTAAAATTATGAATGGCGACATAGACAAGAAAAAGCCAACGCTCTTTAAAATTTATGCAGAGAAGTATCTTGCATCCAAAGACCACTTGAAAACAGCACATGAGTTGGGAAATAAGGTTGGGAGATTAACTAAGAGATTTGGTAGCCGTGAGGTGACAGCATTAAAGAGAGTAGATATACGAGAGTATTCTACAGAACTCTTAAAAACAGTATCGCCAAAAACTGTTCGTAATTATATCGGGATTATGGGTGCAATACTTGATATAGCGATAGAATATGACGAAATTTCAGAAAACCCTGCACATCATATCAAATTGCCACAGCATACAAAACCAACGGTTACACCATTTACCCCAGAAGAGGTAGAAAAACTCATACAGTCTACAGACGGATGGTTTAAAAACTTTTTAGCAATCAGCTTCTACACAGGTATGCGAACAGGTGAGGTTTTAGGACTCATGCACGGAGATATTGATATTTCTAACGGGATATTGAAAGTTGTACGCTCCGTAGGGAAAGGTAGGGTGTCTACCCCGAAAACGGAAAGTGGAAGAAGAAGAGTACCTATCTTTAATCAAGTGATACCATACTTACAGGAGCAGATGAGAGGAAGCAAGAGCCTGTACCTATTCTCATGCGTTGAGGGCAGACATTTATATGGAGCAAGTTCATTGAAACGGCATTGGAAAAGAGCGTGTGAGGATGCAGGTGTTGAGTATAGAAAGGTTTATACAACAAGACACACGTTTATAACCTCTATGTTAAAAAGTGGAGCAGTATCTATTTTAGAACTTGCACAGATGGTAGGTCACTCAAATACAGAACCTATTATGAAAAATTATGCGATGTTTATAGAGGGTGAACACTTGAAGATAAGTAGGGATTTTAGTCCATTTGGTGTGACAGTCCAACAGACACCACCTATCAAAGCCCTAAAATAAGGGGTTTGCATAGTGGGCGTAGCTCGTGGTTCGAGTCCTTATTGAATAGACTCAATATACTCTGAACATATCGCTACAGCGTTCTCTTAGAGCATTTAAGCTCAAAATTGAAAAAATTAAAAACAGTAAGTGTCAGTTGAAAATCGGCACTTTATGGGAATATCTACCGACACTTCTACAGACAGTTAGTTAGTTGAAAAGTCTTTATTATACTTTAGATTTTGCTTCTCATAAAAATTAATAATCCGTATTCTTTTCTTGCTCACATCACTTGCCTGTTCCAAATCACTCTTTGGAATAATATAATGAGTATCATCAAACTCTTTAACGTCACCAAGCTCATAAGGCTCTACATGATACAAAGTTTTTAGCTTAGGTACTCTACTCTCTACATAAACTGTATTAATCTCTGGTGTGCATTGTCCACAACCATTAAAAAATAAGCTTACTATTATCAGTAGAGATATTGTAATCATTAATCGCATCTCCAAGCCCTTTCATTTCACTTTCAAAACCTACAACCTCTTTATCTTTAAGGCACACAACTAATTCAAGTTCTAATGCAGAATTTTTAATATACTCTGCACGTAATTCTTTAGCACTTTTTTCAAATTTCTTCTCTGCATCTCTTTTTGGAGAGTAGCAGAAGTTATAATATGCTCCACCTAGAAAGGTGATAATTAGTGCGAGTCCACCAAGCTTAACGTACAGACTTGTAAGCATTAATGAACTCCAATTATCGCTAAAGCACAGATATAAATTGTAACACCTATTACAGTCGCATAAAACAGATGTTTCCTGTTGTCCTTATCGAGTATCTCAATCTCATGGTCTTTGCCACCAGATAATCTAATCTTTCGGTCTACGTTTTTCATCATCAACTCCTAAGTATTTCTTAGCCTGTTTTTTCATCCCCTCTGGCAGAATATTGATTATCATAGATAGAATATCTACAGAGATAATCGTACTGAACGCATACAAAGCTATTGCTATCTTGCTGTCATGCTCTATCTGTAATTCAAACATCTTGCCAAGTACCATATTTAGTATCTCAATAAGCATAGGCACAAAATACATAGCTACCACCAAAGTAGCAAGAATTATAGTTATCACTATCCTATGGCACTTTTTCTCTCCGAACCAATACTGTATGAACATACCAAGCATCACAGCCCACAACTCTTTCGTGTGTTGAAAGAAGAGTTGAGCCTTTAAAAAATATTCCATTAATCTCACCTATTTATTTATTGTTATTGTAACTCTACTCTAAAATACTCTCCACATTAAGGGTATTTTGTCGTATCAATGTCTCTTGTTCTCACGTTCTGCACCACGCTTACTGTAGCTAATCGTATTTAATCCAATATTTTTAAGTAGCTCTTGTGCTGTGGAACGAGGCTTAATGACATCATTACGCTTTCTACTGTTCTTGCTTCTTAGTGAGGCATCAATAGCATCAATACCATTCATTATAGGCATAGGTACAGGTGCATACTGTTTGGCAAGATACTTCATCCAATCTACAGTCTTATCTACACCACTCTTATTTTTGTACGTTATAGGTCTACCGTCATACATTTTTTGCCCGTTGAGTGTGTATATCAAGTTTGGCAGAAGTCCACTAACTTGACTTTTTAAATAGTTTACAGGGTCTTTTAGCTCTGCATACGGCAACATTCTATCCGTCTTTAGAGTCCGTAATGTATCTCCATCTTTCCCGATTACATACCGTCTACCCTTAAAATCTTCTGGCTTATTGCCATCATAGAAAGGCAAGTTGTCAAGTGGTGTTACGGTTCCGTCAGACATTGTATATTCCATCAAGCTTAGTAATCCCATAACCTTTGCTACACTCTTCTGCCCTCTACTAAATTTACCAAACCCCTTAGCTCCTTTGTTCCCACCGAGTGCCTTAATAATGGACGGCATGGTGTAGTAACTCCACGATATGAATGGTGCAACGCTTGTATCTCTTGCAACTCTCCACCCTTTAGGTAACGGTTTAGAATAGTCGGGCAACATGAAGTCTACCATCTGCTTAGAGAGCTTTGCATCCCTGCCTGTCTCTCTCAATGTGATATAAAAGCTAAGTCTATTAAAGTTATCTTCTAGCTGATACCACTTACTCGCAAACTCATCTGCCTTGCCAAGTAGCCCTGTTTTTGTTCCCTCATTTACTCCTGCTAAAATATCATTAAGCTGTGACTTGCCAAAGATACCATTGTCTTTAGCTTCCAATGCGAACTTAGAGTCTAGTTTTAGCTGTGCTAGTTCTGTTTTCTCTGCACCAGATAATGTTCCTGCAAATACTTTTGTCTCTAACTCTTCAACTCTTGCTAAGGCATTAATTTGAACTCTACCACGATTAAGTATCTTTGGCATTTGAGAACTATTCATCCCTGCCATGTGCATTAATCCCCAATTCCCAACGGTATTATTTACGTGTGCTGTAGGGTTCCATACAGTCTTAGACTTTTTCCATAGTCCATGATAGCCCATCCATTTTTGTTCACCCCATCCTGCAAGTTGATTTATGTCTTTGTGCATCACTCCAATATCGTCTGCTACATCATTTCTTAGCCACTTACCAGACAATGCACCATATCTCGCATCAACTTCTAAGTGCTTATATCCTGCATCTTTAAGCTCTTGTGGTGTAGCCTTTTTAACTACTGCGTTATCTACTACTGCACCATCAAGTTTAGAAATATCTTTTAGAAAGTCTGAATGTTGTTTTAGTTTATTCATTCTCGCTAAAGTCTCTGGTATAGTCATTAGTGCATCTTCCACCTCTCCCATAGACTCACGTTCTGCTTTAGTCCAATCTCTTCTTAGCTTTATCTTCCCTCCGACTGTATGAGTAATAGATAACTTACCCTCTCTAAGAAGTCCTGCTCTCTGGTCACTTTTCATAAAGGCTTCCATTTGTTTTGCACTTGTGATAGTTTGAAGTTCTGCATCACTTAGAAAACCATTCTTATTTAGCCACCCTGTCATACCTTTTAAATCGGATGCCTTGAACTCTTGTGATAACCCACGTTCCCCTGTCTTGTCAAGAGTCTTGTTCCCTGCACTACCAAGTCCAAACCCATCTTTCATTTTAGGTTCATAGAGTCTTGCTAAATAAGCATCTTTCCACTCTTTATGAGCCACATCGTCAAGCTGTCCTGCACGTACAAGTTCATTACTCATATCGTCAATAGTCTTGCGTACCATATCTCCCATAGCTTTTACTTTAGGAGGCAAGGTAGCACCATCATTTTGCTTAGTCATATATTGGTGAAGCAAGACTCTGGTATCTTTATCAATCGTTGATAAAACTTTTGCTACTCTTCCTATTTGAGCATCACTTTTGTTTTTCTGTACGTGCAAACCCTCTCTGGCTGTATGGTATGTTGCACTCATAGTATCGGTAAATAGTTGCTTCATTAACTTGCCAAAGTTTTTAACCCCATCATCTGTTTTAGATAAATCAGTCCAATCTTTACTATTTTTTTCTTTTGCTAACTGCTCTGTCTGTGCGAAGTCATGTACTCCATCATCTATCACTTGACCTGTACTGTTATCAGACTTATTACGTGAAAAATCAAGAGTTGCATCATCTGCCTTAATCCCTGTAGAGTCAAATTCCCCATGCCTACCCTCTAACTTAGCCATAAATGCACTATTGTATGCCTCATCGCTGTGTCCTGTAGTCATAGTCTCTGCATTTTCATAATTTGGTATAAGTTCTCTCTCTTCTGGTGTAAGATTTTTACGGGCTTGTACTTCTCTTGCTTCAATCTCACCTGCAATTTTTTTGTACTTATCAAATGCTTCTGCTGACGGGTTCTCTTTAAGGTAGTCCAAGTCATTTTTATAGTTCATAGCATCAAGTTCTGATAATTCACCTTTCTTTTCAAGGCTATAAATTTTGCCTTGCACTTGCATCATCATGTCCTCAAAGTTACCACCACCTGCAAAGCCCTCTTTGTTCTGTACCCAATGCTGTATCTCATGGATAATAGAACTTGACATCTCATCTTTATTTTTGAATTTATTTGAGAGTGTTATTGTTCCCTCACCATCAAAGGTAGCATGACTTTCCATATTCTTATCAAACTTCACAACTACGTTTCTAAGCTGTGGATAATTACTAAATAGCTCATCATGTTTAATAAGCTTATCAAGTTGCACATAACCTTTTTGTGATAACTCAACCACACCTTTATTGTGAACGCTCATAGCACTATCATCTATCTCAAAGCGTGTCTGTCCGTCATACTTTCCTTTATGAGTAGTTTTACCCTCAAACCCTTTAGCTTTCTTCCCTGCAAATACTCCAAGTTGCACACCCTCTGTAGGCAATTTATCACCTGCCTTAACATTGTTATCCATCACCCAACTCTGAACCTTTTTAAATGCCTCTGGGTTAGTTTTGCGTAATGCTTTTAATCCTTGAACACCTGCAACACCTGCTATCATTCCTTGAATAAATCTATCAGCCATCTTGTCTGCTGTGTCACCCTCATCAAACATACCGTTACCTGCATTAACTACACCACCACCAAAGCCACCTGCTAAACTGTGCTGTGCATTTGAGAATAGAGTATTAGGGTCTTGCTGTGGGTTAAGTTTTTCAGCCAACTTCTCATCTTTGCTCATGGCATCCAATGCTCTGTCTGCTAACTCCGTATGTTTCCCATTCTTAGCATCTGTAATCGCCTTAACCACATCTTCATAGCGTACTGTGTCACTTACTATTGACTTAGCCCAAGATGGAACCTGTAGCTGTGTAGATGAGCCTGTATCAAAGAGTGCATTTTGAGTTCCCTCAAAGCCTAAAGACTGTTGCTCTCCACTTACTGTTTTTTCTGCTGTACTTAAATTTTCATGTGCAATAGCGTACTGCTCTCTTTGAAACTTTCCAACTTGCCCTGCTTCTGCAAACATAGGGTCTTGTTCAAACCTGCTCATATCAGTTTTAAGCTTATTTAAAACCTCTGGGGTAACTTCACCTTTTACAAGCTTATTTATATCCGACTTAGTAAGTGAAAAATCAAAGTTTGCATTTTGTCCACCCTTGTTTCCTGCTCTTGCTACAAGTCCTGTATTTGGGTCTATCCATGAACCTGCACTACCACCAGAAGTAGGACTATAAGTATCTTTTGCATATCTGTTTCGTGCTGTGTCAATCGCTCTTAGTGCAAGGGGATTACTCTTAATAAGGTTTCTAAATTCCAGAACAGTAGAATTTCGACTCTTTGATAGTTTATTATCTAGCCCTGCAATAAACCCCTCTGCATCGTCTGACAAGTGAGACTTATTAGCCATACCCTCTTCGACCTTAGCTATCTCTTGTGGAGAAAAATCAAACATATCATCTAATTTATCCTCTCCTGCAAACTCAATTCTGCTTTTTTCTCTAAGTAGTTCTGGTCTTGGCTGTGGTACAGGCATATCTAATTCTCTACCTTGTGCATCAAATATTTTACTATCTGGGTGTTCTCCCCCGTATGCTTCCCAATCAAAACTCCCATCTTCTTGTTTATAGCTCTTTTTTGCTGACGGTGCTTGTGGCAATTCACTACTTCTGCCCTCTACATTTTTGAGGAGCCTATTAAGCATAAAGCTACCCTTTTGGTCTAGCCCTCCTGTAGAAACATCTTCTGGCTTACCATGTGTTACAAAGTCTGGTGCGTTCCCATCACCAACCTGTACTGCTTCATCCTTAATTGGTAATCTACTGCTACGTCCTGTATTATCTTTCAGTAAGGCTTGATATTCCTCACTAAGCTTTGTGGCTCTTTCTGCCGTCATTCCAAATGCCTCTGGGTTATCTAAAAGCCCTTGTATTGCATGGTCTGCTTCCTCTCTCGCACTTCCTGTAAGATGCTCCACATCTTTAATCGCATTAGTAACTTTGCCTTTTGTAAGTCCTGCTATCACACCATTAAGTACCGATACAAAACCTGCACTCATAGCTACATGGTCTGTAGTCTGTTTACTTGTCAAGCTGTCGTTACCGTAACTTTTAGCAAGTCCTATACTCGCTCCAACTCCTGCTCCCGTAGCCATTGATTTACCAACTCTCGCTAACTTCTTCCCTTTAGTAACAAGTCCTACTCCCATTAAGTTTACGGGGTCATTTACTAACTCGCCTGTAAAATGAGCTACTTTATTATCTTCCGTCTCAATCTCATTCATCTTACGGTTATCATTCCAATATTTAGCATTATCTTCAAAGAAAGATGTCTGATATTTCTCTGGCAAGATTGCTTTAGAGAGTTTGCCAAGTCCTTTATTTATAGATGCTCCGTACTCGTCCATATTGTGAGTAAAGCCTTTTCCAAATGCAACTGCATCACTTCCAGGAATAGGCAATACTGTAGCTAAGGCATTGTCTGTTTTATGATATGCTTTTTTGTTAGCTTCTGCTTCTGCAATTTGAGAGCTAGATAGTCCGTTTCGTGGGTCGCTATTTTGCAACTTAGGTGCCTTAAAAAGAGAGTCTACTTTTGGGGGTTCTGGCTTCTTGAATAGCGAGTCTACCCCTGTATTTGTAGGCTTCTTAAATAATGAGTCCATACCTGCATCATTAGGCTTTTTGAAAAGCCCGTTTAAAGCATCTTCCATTTGTTACCCTCCGAATTTTTCAGTTAATAGTGATACGGGTGCTTCTCTGCCGTCTGGTAGGACTATGCTCTGTCCATCATCGCTTAATTTTAAGCTTCCCCTATCAATTCCAAGTCCTTTTGAAATATTGTCAAACAAGGCTCCTGTTACTTTGGGCTGTGCTGTGCCTTGTGTGTTTGGCTGTTGTGCCGTTGGTGCTTGTTCACCTTGTGGCTTATAGCTTACAGTTGATGGGTCGTCAAAAAATGTTCCCTCTTCTCCACGACTTACTGTAGGCAGTTCACCAGACAAGATGTACTTACCTGCTATGTCCTGCTGTTGTTCAGAAGATAATGAGTTGTAACTATCTGTGCCGATAATTCCCTCTAATGCTCCATCCTTGATAAGTTTTTGTCTTTTAATTCTCTCATCGAGAGGGTTTACTGCTTTCTGGTTAGGGGTAGTAAGCTTCTCTCTTGCGATACTGTTTCTCTCTTCCCCTATATCGTTCTGACCCTCATAATATTTTGATAGGCTTTTGTTTCTGGTAGAAGTTTCTGCAAGGGCTTCTGCTTTAGCTGTAGCCGAAAAGTCTTGACCTCTTCTATCTGTAGCATCTCGCATCCCTGCAATACTATCTCTACTCGCTGTGGCTCTATTCTGGGAGTCGCCACTAACTAAAGAACCTAAAACACCTTGCAAGACTCTTTGATTTTGACTCTTCAATTTTGCATTATTTCTTGCTCCAACTACACCAAGTGCTTGATTAAAACCACCCTCTGTAAGAAGTGACTCTGTAATCTTTGGAGTTTCATACGTGGGTGCTTTTGATAGTGAGTTTATAATAGGATTGATTTGCTTACCATAGCCACCACCTGCGTTATTGTGTTGTGATTGCCAACCTTTATTACCTTGTCCTACTCCATTTCCACCCTGCACTCTTTTCTTTCCCATGTTTGAACTGTGATTAACTATCGCATTTTTGGCTATTGCCGAATTTGGTGTAGCCGTAACACCTCTTTTCTTTTTCATAACTCCAAAATCTACTGACTCCATCTTACTGTCCTCCTCTAAATATAAAACCACTAAATTGTAAGATGGTCTTGTACCCACCAAACCCATTAATAACTGACTTGACGATTATCGTATAGGGCATCAACCCAGATACTCCATCAACTCTTCCATTTGTCCATAACCTGCCACTACACCCATAGAGATAAGTTGTTGCATCTCCTGTGAGTGGTTTCCATTCTTTGAAGTTAAACGTGTGCCAATACTTCCGTACACCACTTGCTGTAACTCTCGCAAAATCACCGTGCATATCGGAGTTCACAAACTCAATTTCCTCACCATCTTCATGTGGTGGGAACTTGTTTTTTACGAACAATCCTTGCTTAATCATGTTGTACTTTAGCGTTTTGAGAGGTTTTTGTAACCAATTATTTGTCGTATAGTCATATTTGAGTCTCTTAGAATAAGCCCAAGCTCTACTATCAACTATCTCTGCTGTCCATCCAAACTTAGTATTCTTAAATTTATAGCTCTTAGTATCACTCTTTAGAAAAAAGTAAACCTTGCCTATCCTTGTTCCAAATAAATACTTAGTTGGCGAGGATGTGAAGCCACTACCACGCACACAAAATCTATCATCAAGTTCTGTGACGGTATCAAATTTTTTATCCAAGAAAATAGTCTTTGTGCCTACTGCATTTTCAATAGCTATAATTCCATCATCTCCAAGACACGTATTGTAATCAGAATAGCCCGTAAGGGTATGCACCTCCCCATCAAGGGTAATGCTCACATAAGTACCTCCATAGAAGTTTATGATGTAAGTTCCGTTCACATACCCCACATACCTACTTGCTCCAAGATTAAGTCCGTCTGGTAATCTTCCGAGTATAGTTACGGTCTGTGTCTTTAGACTAAAAAAGACTCCAAAAACATCTATGACATTTCCATCGTTATCTTTAGTCGTTTGTAGTCCAAAGAGTCCTGCATTATCATCGTCATAGTACGCATTTGAGATGTTGTATCTTATGTTTTCTGTTGAGGCTATGTCTTGAAATTCTGTACTATTTATCCCTACCCACTCCACAAAGCTGTAGTGCTTTAGTGGGTCATATACCACAATAGGTTCTGGTACGTCTGCAACTCTTTTTGAGGGCAACCAACCAAGTTCCTTGACTCTATCTATAGTAACATCGCTCATAGATAAGTCGTAGTCTTGTGGCTGAATATTTCCATGCAGAATACTTGCATCTGTGAGTTTATCTTCGGTTACATTGTACCTTTCGAGAGGTGGCTTAAAATTACTTAGGTCGCTTAATATCCCTAGCCCAAACGTACCATTCACCATCTCCTTAGAGATTAAATCTCCATCGGTAAAGTCTGGTCGTGGGTAGGGTATTGACTTATCCGTTTGCATCCGTAATCACATTTCTACTAACGACATACCAATCAAGCCCTGTATAAATCATTTTAAGCACGGTCATTGTCATATTTGTGGTGGTACTTAGCGTTCCTAAAGCAATACTATTGTCGCCCAACATGGACTCTGTAGCCTTGAAAGTTACAGCGATGTTTAAAGATGAGGATATTAAGAAAGTGTATGTTGTTCCCCATACTGCCGATACAGTTTCTCCGTTATCTTGAAATTGCTTGAATTTTATCTCCATATCTGCTGTAGGAATAATATAAAATACATTGTTATTTTCTGCATCAATCTCGTAACTCCCAGAGGCTTGTTCTTCAAAGAGTAACTTATCTCCGAAAGCATTAGCTCCTGCAAGTCCACCACCTCCACCAGAGGGTGCATCAACAAATTCTAAAGCATCTCCTGCTGAATTAACCTTTATAAATTTATCTGCTGTAAAGGTAGAGGGAGTATCGGTAAGGTCTTTAAATGCTGTGGTACCTGCACCACCTGCACTATCTTGTCCGTCCACACCGTTTGTTCCATTCGTGCCATCAACACCATTTGTACCGTCTGTTCCCACAAATTTGATACCCGTAGTCCACGTATCTGTATCAATCTTTTTAAAGCTAATATAAATATCTCCAAGTGTAAAGCTACTGTGCCAACTTGTATTATCTGAACTAAATCTTATATATGTTTCTG
>Ga0256824_10000113_pt1 | contig 26804 bp, 27 predicted proteins | sample CV67metaG_FD_191570 | JGI IMG/M metagenome (GOLD analysis project Ga0256824, IMG submission 191570) | Hydrothermal vent microbial communities from East Pacific Rise, Pacific Ocean - CV67 | ecosystem: Environmental > Aquatic > Marine > Hydrothermal vents | place: Pacific Ocean: East Pacific Rise...
CATTCTCATCACGAAATGGTTTTAAACATTTGTCATCATAAAAAACAACATTATTAAACTTTTTTGCTAATGCTCTAGTTGTCCCACCATAACCAAATAAAGATACTTTTTTCATTATCTGAACTTTAAAGAGATAAGGGCAATTAGATTTGAAAGAATAGATATTATCCAAAATCTAACAATTATTTTATTTTCTGCCCACTGTTTCATCTCAAAATGGTGATGGATAGGAGCCATTAAAAACACCCTTTTTTTGCGAAGTTTAAAAGATGAAACTTGAAGTATCACAGATAATGTTTCAATTACAAAAATAGAACCAATTAATAGAAGTAGAATCTCACTCTTACTTATAATTGCTAAGTAACCTAAAAAAGCACCAATAGTGAGTGAACCACTATCACCCATAAAAACTTCAGCAGGATGACAGTTGTACCATAAAAAAGCAGTTAAAGAACCCATAAGAGCAGTAGCTACAATGGCAACCTCACCAACATCATAGTTTGGCATAAGTAAGTAGCTACTAAGTGTAGCATGACCTGTTATATAAATAATAACACTAAAAGAGCCTAAAGCTACAATAGATGGAACAGTTGCTAAACCATCTAAACCATCTGTTAAATTTACAGCATTTGAAGTAGAAATAATAACTAATACCCATAATACAAGAGAAAAAATCCCCATATCTAAAATAGGATTTTTCATAAATGGTAAATAAAGTTCAGTATTAAAACCAGCAAATAAGTATAAATATAAAGAGATTAATAATGCCGATACAATTTGAAGTAAAAGTTTAGTCCTTGCTTTTAAACCTGCTAAATTTTCATTCTTTTTAACTTTAGCATAATCATCTTGAAAACCTATGGCTAAAAACATACAAAGTGTTAAGATAGCTCCAACAGCATATATATTTGAAAATTTAATACTCAAGAATGAAGCGATAATTGTAGAAATAACAAAAACAATTCCACCCATTGTTGGTGTTTTTGCTTTAGCTTTATGAGCATCAGGAGCATACTCATTAATTGGTTGAACACTAGAATTTTTTTGAGCCCATCTTATAAATTTTGGCATTAAAAATAGCGTTAAGAACAGAGCAATAAAAAAAGATGCTCCAGCACGAACAGTTATGTAACTGAAAAGATTTATATCTAAGAGATTATGTAACCAATATAACAATGTTTATCCTAAAAAGAAGTTTTATAAATTAAAGTTGTATTATAGTTTATATACCATTTATTATCAAATAAATTATACTATTATAGATTATAAAGTTACATACGAGTACAATAAAGTAAATTTTTTAATTTAATAAGGAAACAGATTGACAAAAAAAGCAATTTTAGTCATCACTGATGGTATAGGATATAGTACAAATACACAACACAATGCTTTTTATCATGCTAAAAAGCCAACTTACGATAAACTTTTTAAAGAAGTTCCACATTCGCTTATAGATACTGCTGGTTTAAGTGTAGGGTTACCAAAAGGTCAAATGGGTAACTCAGAAGTTGGGCATATGAGTATTGGAAGTGGAAGAGTTTTATATCAAGACTTAGTAAAAATCTCATTAGCACTATCTGAAAATACTTTGGAAAAGAATGAAGAGTTACAAAAACTTTTAAATTCATCAGAAAGATTACATCTAATTGGACTAATGAGTGATGGTGGTGTTCATTCTCACATTGACCATTTTATGGGAATTGCTAAAATTGCCTCGGCTCAAGGTAAAAAAGTTTTCTTACACCTTATAACAGATGGTCGTGATGTATCTCCAACATCTTCTGAAAAATATATAGCTATGGTTGAAGAGATTCTTGATGAAAATATTACAATAGCAACTATCTCTGGTCGTTTTTACTCAATGGATAGAGACAACAGATGGGAAAGAATAAAAAGAGGATACGATGCTATTGTAAATGCTGAACCAAAATCTGACTATTTACCAGCTGGGCATATTGGTTTTTCTTATTCAATGGGTGAAACAGATGAGTTTATTGAACCTGTTGCTTTTGATGGTTATGATGGGATGAAAAATGGAGATTCTGTACTAACAATTAACTTTAGAAGTGATAGAATGAGAGAGTTAGTAACTGCTCTTGGTGATGAAAATTTTACTGAATTTGTTAAAACACCAATTAAAATAAACTTAGCAACAATTACAGAGTATGACAAAAGTTTTAACTATCCTGTATTATTTAGAAAAGATTCCCCTAAAAACACTTTAGCAGAAGTTATAGCCTCAAAAGGTTTAAGACAACTTCATACTGCTGAAACTGAAAAGTATGCTCATGTAACTTTCTTTTTAAATGGTGGTATAGATGAACCTTATGAAAATGAAACAAGAATCTTAGTACCATCTCCAGATGTAAAAACTTACGATATGAAACCAGAGATGAGTGCAAATGAAGTTTGTGATGGTGTTTTAAAAGCTATGGATGATAACTATGACTTTGTAGTTGTAAACTTTGCCAATGGCGATATGGTTGGACATACTGGTGACTTTGAAGCTGGTAAAATAGCTGTTTCAACAGTAGATAAACAATTAGAAAAAATTGTAGCAAGTGCTAAAAAGAATGACTATGCTCTTGTTATAACATCTGACCATGGAAATTGTGAAGAGATGAAAGATGAAGATGGTAATGTTTTAACGAATCATACAGTTGGAGATGTTTGGTGTTTTGTGATGGCTGATGGTGTTACAAAAGTTCAAAGTGGTGGCTTAAACAATATCGCACCAACTATTTTAAAACTTATGAACATAGATATACCTGATGAGATGGATCATAGTTTAATTTAATTATAAAAGGAGATTGATAGATGAAATTTAGTGGAAAAAATGTTTTAGTAACAGGTTCAAGTCGTGGTATTGGTGCTGAAATAGCAAAAACTTTAGCTGGTTTTGGTTTAAAAGTTTGGATAAATTATAGAAGTGGAGCTGTTGAAGCAGACAAAATTAAAGAAGATATAGAATCAAATGGTGGAACTGCTGCTGTTATAGGTTTTGATGTTAGTGATGAGAGTGCTTTTGTTGATGCTATAAAAACTATTATAGATTCAGATGGTGAACTTTCATACCTTGTAAATAATGCTGGTATAACAAATGATAAACTTGCTCTTCGTATGAAAACAGATGATTTTATGTCAGTAATTAATGCTAACTTAACATCTTGTTTTATAGGTTGTAGAGAATCTATGAAAGTTATGAGAAAGAAAAAATTTGGTGCTGTTGTAAACATAGCTTCTATTGTTGGTGAAACTGGTAATGGTGGACAAACAAACTACTCTGCTTCAAAAGGTGGAGTTATAGCTATGACTAAAAGTTTTGCTATTGAATCAGCTAAAAGTGGAATTAGATATAACACTGTAACACCAGGGTTTATAGCAACTGAGATGACAGATGCTTTAAGTGATGAGATTAAAGAGAGTTTTACAACTAAAATCCCTATGGGTAGATTTGGAAATCCTAAAGAGGTAGCAGAAGCAACAGCATTTTTACTTTCAGACCACTCTAGTTACATAACTGGAGAAACTTTAAAAGTAAATGGTGGTATGAATATGGCATAGCTTAAGCTAAATGCGATATAATTACGAGATTAAATTTAAAACATAGGAGCTATAATGGCACTTTTAGAAGATATTAAAGAAGTAGTAGTTGAACAATTAAGCGTAAGCGCGGATGAAGTAAAAGAAGATGCGAAATTTGTTGAAGATTTAGGTGCAGACAGCCTAGATGTTGTTGAATTAGTAATGGCTCTTGAAGAAAAATTTGATATTGAGATTCCTGATGATGAAGCAGAAAAAATTCAAACAGTTGCTGATGTTGTAACTTATATTGAGAGTAAATAGTCTTTAATTGACTAAAAATTATTGGGGGAAACCTCAATAATAAAATACTTTTAATAATTATCTAATAACCTTAATTATTAAAAGTATTTTATTATCTATGGAGAATATCAAATGAGAAGAGTAGTAGTAACTGGTATAGGGATGATTAATTCAGTAGGGAATGACAAAGAGAGTTCTTTTAAAGCTATTTGTGATGGTGTATGTGGAATAGATACAATTTCAATTTTTAATCCTGAAAATTTTAGTGTAAAAATTGCTGGTGAGGTTAAAGATTTTGACCCATCGACTGTTATGGCTCCAAAAGAGGTTAAGAAAGCAGATAGATTCATTCACTTAGGTTTAAAAGCTGCTCAGGAAGCTATGGCTGATGCTAATTTTTCTGAAGATACAGATATGGAAAGATTCGGTATAAGTGCTGGTTCTGGAATTGGTGGTTTACCATCTATTGAGAAAAACTCTGTTATTTTAGAAAATAGAGGTCCTAGAAGAATTAGCCCTTTTTTCATCCCTGGTGCTTTGGTAAATATGTTAGGTGGATTTGTTTCTATTGAACATGGAACAAAAGGTCCTAACCTTTCAAGTGTAACTGCTTGTGCTGCTGGTACTCATGCTATAAGTGAAGCTTGTAAAACAATAATGTGTAATGGTGCTGAAAGAATGTTAGTTGTTTCTGCTGAATCAGCAATTACTGGTGTTGGAATTGGTGGTTTTGCTGCTATGAAAGCACTTTCAACTAGAAATGATGACCCAAAAACTTCTTCTCGTCCATTTGACAAAGATAGAGATGGTTTCGTAATGGGTGAAGGTGCTGCTTCTTTAGTTTTAGAGGAGTATGAATCTGCTGTTGCTCGTGGTGCTAATATCTACGGTGAGATTATAGGTTTTGGTGAAAGTGGTGATGCTAACCATATCACTACACCATCACTTGATGGTCCAGCTCGTGCTATGAAAGCTGCTTATAAAATGGCAGGTGAACCTAAAATTGATTATGTAAATGCTCATGGAACATCAACTCCAGTTAATGATAAAAATGAAACTTCTGCTGTTAAAGAGTTACTTGGTGGTAAAGAAAACTGTCCTCCAGTAAGTTCTATTAAAGGGCAAATTGGTCACTGTTTAGGTGCTGCTGGTGGAATTGAAGCTGTAACTTGTTTAATGGCTATGAGAGATGGAATTATCCCTCCAACTATTAACTACACAACTCCAGATGAAAATTGTGATTTAGACTATGTTTCAGAAGGTGCTAGAAAAGCCGACTTAAATGTAGTTATGAGTAACTCATTTGGTTTTGGTGGAACAAATGGTGTTCTAATTTTTAAAAAAATCTAATTATTTAAGGATTTAATTTGGCTACTTACTTAGACTTTGAAAAAAAAATAAAAATCATTCAAGAAGATATAATCTCTGCGCAAGTTCGTCATGACGAAACTGCGTTAGAGGAGCTTCAAACTACTTTAGATAAAGAAGTTACTAAATCTTATAGTAAACTATCTCCATTTCAAAAACTTCAACTTGCTCGTCATTTAGATAGACCTTATGCTCTTGATTATATTAACTTAATTATGAGAGATAAGTATGAGATTCATGGAGATAGACACTTCCGTGAAGATGCTGCGATTCTATGCTATATTGGTTATATTGGTGATGAAAAAGTTGTAGTTATTGGTGAACAAAAAGGTCGTGGAACAAAAAATAAAATTAGAAGAAACTTTGGTATGCCTCATCCTGAAGGTTATAGAAAAGCTCTTCGTGCTGCTAAAATTGCTGAAAAATTTAACCTTCCACTTCTAATGTTAATTGACACACCGGGTGCTTACCCTGGTCTTGGAGCTGAAGAGAGAAATCAAAGTGAAGCTATCGCAAGAAATTTACTTGAGTTATCTCAACTAGAGACTCAAACAGTTTCTATTGTAATTGGTGAAGGTGGTAGTGGTGGTGCTTTAGCTATTGGTGTTGCCGATAAATTTGCTATGATGAGATACTCTGTATTTAGTGTTATCTCTCCTGAAGGTTGTTCTGCTATTTTATGGAATGACCCTAAAAAGGCGGAAGCTGCTACTAATGCTATGAAAATCACAAGTGGTGATTTAAAAGAGTTAGATTTAATTGATGATGTAATTGATGAACCACTAATTGGTGCTCATAGAGATAGAGAAACAAGTGCTAAAGCTATATCTGACTACTTCTTAACTCAAGTTAAAGAGTTAAGAGAGATGGGTCAAGAAGCTAGAATGGAAGCTAGATACAAAAGACTAACTGGAGTTGGTGCTTATTCAGAAGAGTAAAATTATTTTACTCTTCCACCTTCTCATCTTCAATATGTTCTAAAAAAGGGTCAAATTTTGGTCGCTTTAATCTTGGAGCATTTTTAGAAAACCTAATTAAATCTTCTACATTATTTATATTTTCACCTATGTTTTCCATAGAAATCTTATATAAACCATAAGTTGTTATAACATCGCTCATTGCCCTATGATGTGTAGCATTTGGATTTAAACCAAAAGTTTTATCTAGGTAAGAAAGAGCATATCTAAAAGATACTACTGTTCTCTCAGCTAAAGCTAAAGAACAAAGATATCTATTGAGTATGGGTTCTAATCCAACTTTTTCAAATGAACCAGATATAAAAGTATAGTCAAACTTTACATCGTGTGCTACAAAAATAGAATCACCTAAAAATAGTTTAAATTTATAAAGTACATCTTTTAATGATGGAGCATCAAGAGTATCTTCAACTTTTATGCCTGTAATAGCACTAATATGTTCATTAATTCTATCGCATTTAACTAACGATTCAAATTTATCTATAATTTTTCCATTTTTCACTTTTACAGCAGCTAACTCAATAATTTGATGTCTTTCTAGCTTTGAGCCATTTGCTTCAATATCTACAATACAAAACTCAGCTTCATCAACAGGTGTAAATTTAGTGTTAAAAAAGAAATAACCTTTCTTTTTAATAACATCCAATCCCTTAGCTCTCCAAATCTCTAAAGATAAGTCTAAACCATCGTCAAGCTGTTTTTTTATAGCTTCTAAAGACAATCCACTTGAAGACAATCTATGGATACTTTTTTTATCTAAAGGGAAAGTTTTATCTAGCATTATCTATAAACTTTTTAACTTTATTGGAATCTTTTATACCATGAGATTCTTCAACCCCACTACTAACATCAACACCGTAAAAATTATAATTTTTCAAAGATTCTACATTTTTGGAATCTAATCCACCAGCAAGTATAATTTTAGAACAATCCACACCATTAAACCATTCAATATTGATTCTTTTACCAGCACCACCATAAGCTTCACAATAAGCATCTACCAATCTATAATCATCACTATATTTTAAAATATCTTCAGAGTTTTTTGCTCTAACAACTTTAATAAAAGGTATAGTAAGATTTTCACATAACTCATCTGTAACATCAAAATGTAATTGAGCAAGTGTCGCCCCACTCTCTTTACATTTTTGGTTTATAGAGTTAGAATCTTCATTTACAAATAGTGCCACTTTTTCTACAAATGGTGGAAGTTTATCTATAATCTTTTTTGCCTCTAAAGGGGTTATATATCTTGGTGATTTTTCATAAAAAACAAAACCTAAAGCATTTGCTCCAGCATCTATGGCTACCATAGCATCTTTGTAGTTTGTTATTCCACAGATTTTAGTTCGCATTAAATTTGTAAACTCTCAATAGCCTCTTTTTTACTCTCGTGATTAAAAACATAACTTCCAGCTACAACAACATCAACACCAACATCTTTTAATGCTTTTATATTTTTGTTACTAACTCCACCATCTACTTCTATAAGACAATTTGGATTTACTCTGTTTCTCATCTCATTTAATCTTGAAGCTTTTTCTATAACTGTATCTATAAAACTTTGACCACCAAAACCAGGATTTACACTCATAAGTAAAACCATATCTAAATCTTTTAAAAGATACTCAACAGACTCTGCTGGTGTATGTGGGTTTAAAACAATAGCAGGTTTAATCCCAAGTGAACGAATCTTTTGAATAAGTCTATGTGGGTGTTTCTCCTCTTCAATATGAAAAGAGATATACTCAGGTTTTAAAGGAGCAAATAAGTCAACAAAAAAAGTGTTATTTTCAACCATTAAGTGAATATCTAAAGGTTTTGTAGCACACTTAGCAATAGATGAAACAACTACTGGCCCTATTGTTAAGTTTGGAACAAAATGTCCGTCCATAACATCAACATGAACTAAGTCACAACCAGCTTCACAAATAGCTTCAACATCTCTTTGTAAATTTCCAAAATCTGCCGACAAAACACTAGGAGCTACAAGCATAAAAACACCTCTTTATAATAAAATTTAATTTTTTAACTAAACTCTATAAAATAGAATTTAATTAAAAATTAATGACCATTTTTGAATCTAAAACCCTCTTTAACAAGTAACTCTCTAAGTTTCTCTTTTAACTCACCTTGAAACTCCATAAAGTTCTCTTTGTAACTTCCACCACAACCAAGTTTTTTCTTTAAAAGTTTTAAAGTTTTTGTAGCATCTGTTTTGGAAAGTTTAAACGCACCAACAAGGGTAACAGTTTTACCTCTTCTTTTCTCTTTACTAAAAAATAAAAAATGTTTAGAGGGTTCTAAAACTTCATTGGAAATTTTAGACTCTTTTGGAGTTTGAACTTCACTCCAAGAATCGTCAATATTAGCACCAATAAAAAAATTTAGTTTTTTCCCTCTAGCCATTTTTAAAGAACTTTTTGTGCTAGAACACTCATATGTTCACTGTCATATTTAGAAGATTCTATATACTCAACAACCTCATCAGAACTAATTTGTGTTTTATCATAAACAACAACTATTGTCTCATCTCCAGCTTTTAAGAATGTTTTTTCACCATACTCAGTATATCTAGTTGCCCCTATGCTTATAATAGCCTCTTTAGGATTATCACAAGCAGAAATATACTCATTTATTGGCTCTAAAGGTCCAAAGTTTTCTTGTGTTGTAATTTGATTAAATATCCAATCTAATAATTTTTCGTGAAAATAGCTATATCCTGTTAATTCAGAATCTTCACCATAAGCGTGAAGTTCACCATCACGGCGAAGAAAACTACAAATAGAGTAATTATCCATAACTCCACCTTCACTAAACTTATCTATTGCTATTATCTTATTTGAGAAACCTTTACTCTCGTGTCCCCAGTTCTTTTTATCACTAATTTTATCTGCTCCAGATATACGGATAGAACAGTCATTGTAAGCACCAAAATATTTAGGTGTAATTTTAGAAAGTCTACCAGCAGTATATTCTAAATCACAAATCATAGCTACTTCAGGTTCAGCTTGAACATTAACATCCTCTTTAGGTAGTTTGATATTATCCGCACCTAAAGGGTAAGTTGTAAGAATCTCTTTAGCGTGTAATGCTACTTTATTTACAGGGTTTTGCTGTCTTGGTAAGAAAAAAGGAAACATCCCTTTTGGAGCAAACTCATCTGAAGTTTTAATATCTTTAAAATCTTCTGCTTCACCAGCTTGGTCTAAATGAAGTGTAAAATTACCAGCAACACCTAAACCTAAAAATTTTTTATATTTAGCCATATATATTTTCCTTTATATTATGTAAACAAAATTATAGGAAGAATCCTATAATTCACCTTTTTCTTTAGCTAGTGCAAACTCTTCATAACTACCTTTAAAGTCAGTAAAAGTTCCATCAGCATGAAGTTCAATAATTCTAGAAGCAAAAGCATCAAGTAACTCTCTATCGTGAGAAACACAGATAACATTTCCTTTAAACTCTAAAAGACCTTCACCTAAAGCAACAATAGCCTCAAGGTCAAGGTGATTTGATGGTTCATCAAGAACTAAAAAGTTTCCACCCTCAAGCATCATTTTACTTAGCATCATTCTATGTTTTTCACCACCAGAGATAGATACTACACCTTTTTCTTGTTGCTCACCATTAAATAACATACGACCTAAACAGTTACGAATCTCAGCAATATCTCTTTTAGGGTCATAAGCTCTTAACCAATCATAAAGAGTACCATCACCTTCAATAATATCAGCAGTATCTTGTGGGAAGTAAGAATTTTCAATAGTAGCACCCCATTTAACTTCACCAGCCATTGGTTTTATCTCTTCCATCATAATTTTAAGAAGTGTAGATTTACCAACACCATTACCACCAATAAGTGCTACTTTTTCACCTGGTTCAAATTTTAAAGTTATATCTTTTAAAACTTCATTATCACCATAAGAGTGAGATATATTTTTTAAGTCTAGTGCTTCATCACCCATTTGTCTTTTAGCTTTAAAAACAATAGATGGGTCTCTTCTTGAAGATGGTTTAATATCTTCAAGTTCCATTTTATCAAGTTTTCTTTGTCTTGATGTTGCTTGTTTTGCTTTAGAAGCATTTGCTGAGAATCTTCTAACGAATGCTTCTAACTCATCTTTCTCTTTTAGTTTTTTAGCATTATCAAGTTCAAGTTGTTTTGCTAAAACATTAGCAGCAATATACCAATCATCATAAGTACCAGTAAATTCACGGATTTTTTGGTAATCTACATCTAAAATATTTGTAACAACAGAATTTAAAAAGTGTCTATCGTGAGAGATAACAACTAAAGTACCCTCATGTCTTTTTAGTTCATTTTCTAACCATGAAATAGTTTCAATATCTTGATTATTCGTAGGTTCATCAAGGAATAAAACATCAGGTTTAGGGTATAAAACTTGTGCTAGTAAAACTTTAAATTTATCAGCAGAATCCAGTGTACTCATAAGTGAATTATGCTCTTCAACAGGGATTCCAACATTAGCTAAAATTTTACCAATGTTTACATCATACTCATAAGTAGGGTCTTCCTCAACACAGATAACTTCTAAATCAGCAAGACGATTATTTACAGCATCATCTTCAAAATCTCCAGTTACATAAAGTTCTTCTTTCTCTTTTATAGCATCATAAAGTCTTTTGTTACCATAAAGAACAGCATCCATAATTGTAAAATCTTCAAATGCGAATTGATTTTGACCAAGAACACCAACTTTATTTGCTTTAGGGATTATTACATCACCCTCATATTCATTTATCTCACCACTTAAAATCTTTAAAAAAGTAGTTTTACCAGCACCATTAGCACCAATAAGACCATATCTTTTATGACGGTCAAGTTTAAGGTTTATATCTTGAAATAGAACTCTATTTCCGTATCTCATAATTAAATTTTGTACATTTACCATTAATTTTCTCTTAATATTTATTTGTTGTTGATTATATCTAAGTGTTGTTTAAACTCTATTTATTCCCAATCTTCATATTTACTATTAGTATGTTTATCTTTTTTATATCTTCTTGAATTTTTATTTTTATCTAGTTGGTTTGATTGGTATAGGACATCACTTTTTATATCTTCTATTGTTTTGTCACAACCTTTATATGAAACCATCTTAACTACAAATTTTTGTAAATCTTGAAGTTCTCCTTTATATAATGGAATTTCATCTACACGATTTAAAAGTTTTAGAGCATTATCAATCTTTTTATCATAACTCTCTTTTGTCAGTTTATCACTATTCATTAAGTAAGATATCATACTTTTATGAAATCTTTCCAATGCTCTTATATATCTTAGTCTAGTAGAATTTTCTATCGCTTTTTTTGATGCTGTCATTTTTAACCTATTATTTATTTATTGGTACAATTATACACTTTAATTTCTTGGAGAACAAAATGAAAAAATTATTTTTCACACTTCTATTCGTAGCCACTTCACTATTTGCCCAACTTACAAACAAGTACCCAACTCAAGAACTCATAGATTCTAAGATTCCTATTGTAGATATTAGAACTCAACCAGAATGGGTAGAAACAGGAATACTTAAAGGTGCTATTCCTATAATGTTCTTTAATGAACAAGGTGACTATAATGTTCAAGCTTTTTTAGAAAAGCTAAATAAAAAAGTTGACACTAAAAAACAGTTTGCTATTATTTGTAGAACATCTAGCAGAACAAAAATTGTTGCTGACTTTTTATCTAAACAGATGAAATATAATGTTGTAGATTTAAAAGGTGGTATGGTTTATGCCAAAAAGAAGAATCTTTCAATAGTTCCATATAGATAATGGTTACACTTGTAAAATTTCTTTTTTTCCTAACACTAAGAATTGCTGTAACTCTTAGTGTTTTAGGTTTGTTTATATTTTTACTTTGGGGAATTTTATACCTTATATTTGTATAAAATTATAGTAATGATTTTATAACATTACTAACACCTTGATGAAGATTATATGTAGAGATAGGGAAATCTAAAGATTCCTTATCTAAAGCAACACCACAAGAGCTTAAATAATCTCCTAAACAGTTCAAGTCTATATCTTTATAATTTTCACATATAGAATCTTCAAGTTTTGTTCTAGTAAGTTTACCCTCTAAATTTGACTTTTGAATTGTAAATGCCAATGTTTTTAAACTAACAAAATCACTAAACTCAAAAAATAGTTCAGGTGTTAATGTTTCAGTATGTTTTCCTTCAGGAGTAAAAAGCATATTTGAATCTCTTAATGGAATTAAAACACTTAATATTGCTCTTGAAAATGGTACAACTTTTAGTGTCCAAAAAGCAGATTCATTTCTTGATTTTAACTCATTATCTAATCTCTCAAGTATAGTTTCCATCTCACCATTTTCAAATAACTCATAACTTTCTTTATTCATTGTTTCTCTTTTATTATTTTATTTGTACCATTTTAGTACAATTTCATTTTTAAATAAAGGAAAAAAATTGAAAATAAATAAAAGTTATATAACAAATCTTGTTGCTATGCTACTTATAGCTATCTCTTTTGGTGTAAATGGTGAAATCTCTAAGTTTTTAATGTTTGGTGGTCTTTTCGCCATATCGGGAGCAGTTACAAACCAATTAGCGATTCATATGTTGTTTGAAAAAGTTCCATTTTTATACGGTTCGGGTGTTATCCCTCAAAGATTCGAAGAGTTTAAATCTTCTATAAAGAATCTTATGATGAACCAATTTTTTACTAAAGAGCAACTAGAAAACTTTTTTGCTAGTGAAGAGAAAAAAATAAACCTAGAACCAATCATAGAAAAAACAGACTTCTCTCCAGCATTTGATGCTTTAAGTAAAACTGTAATGGAATCACAATTTGGTGGTATGCTTGGTATGTTTGGAGGGGAATCAGCACTAGATGCTCTTCGTGAACCTTTTTCAATCAAAATGAAATCTGCTGTTATAGGTATAGTAAACTCTGAAGCTTTCAATGAAACACTAGCACAACATATGCAAAGTTCATCGTTAAATGACGATATGATAGATTCTATTGAAACAGTTATAGATTCTAGACTAAATGAACTAACTCCTGAAATGGTAAAAGAGATAGTTCAACAACTTATAAAAGAACATTTAGATTGGCTAGTTGTTTGGGGTGGTGTTTTTGGTGGACTTATTGGTTTAGTCTCTTCATTTTTTATATAGCCCTTGTATATGGGCTAATAAGTTTAAATACTTAACTAAAATTCTAACTCTTGTGAAATATCTTTAATAAGTTTACTTAATGGTCTCTTATGTAAATCTTCTTCTTTTTTATAATTTGAAAATAAATATCTATAAATATCATCTTTACTAAATCCAAAATCTTCTAATTCTTTTATATAGCTATGTGGATAATAAGCTTTTTTTATTAACAACTCTAAGACTATATCTTTATGTTGTTTATACAATTCTTCTAATTTAAATAATTCAATATTTCTTTTTGCACCACTTATTTTTATTTGAAAATTATTTATATTATATTTTTCTTCTTCAAGAATAATAAAATTTATACTATTTGGAATATATGTAAAGTTAATAGTATTACTTTCAATTTTATATGGATGTATTAAATCATCTTCTTGAATATCACTTTTTGTATGATTACAAATAGAACAAGAAGGTATAAGATTATAAAAGCTCATAGCTAAAAATGGATATATTGACTTAGGGTAAAAATGGTCTATTTCAGGTCTTAATTTTCCATCTTTTTTATTAACTATAAAAATATAGTTTCTATTACAATACGGACAAGTTTTTAAATCTAATTGTTCAACAAATGTATATGCTCCATATATTGTTCTATTTGACCAATTATTATACTCTTTTTCAAATATTTCATTACGAAGAATTTTATTAAGCTCTTTTCCTTTCTCTATGCTGGTTGGAAAATGAATCTGAAAATAATAGATTAAATTCTTTAATTCCGTAGGATTTGCTTTTAACAATTTTTCTATAATTCCATCCTTAGATAAATATTTTAAACACTTTAATGTTGTTGATGTTAGATAATATCTTTTTAATAATTTTTTAACTTCTTTTTCTAATTTGTATGATACTTGCTCTATATGTTTATCAAATAATATTTGATTAAAATTTATTCTAATCATATCGTTCTAACTCTTGCTGAATCTTTTTTTGTTCTCTTTTTAACTCTTCTATTCTCTGTTTTTTAGTAAATTCATCATCAAATTTTTTATAATACATATCTAATAACTTTGACTTTAAAAACTCTTCCCCAATCCTATTAATGGTTAATAACAATTGCTTTCTCTCTTTTGAAGTAATCTTATAATCTTTATTAGCTAAATTTTTTATAATGGTATTTATTTTATCTTTTGCAAATTCACCCATAAGCCCATCTTTCATAAAAAAACCATGCGAAAGTAAAGTGTGAATATTAGCACCAAAAGAGTTTATTTTCACTATTTTAGTAGTATTTATACATTCACCTGTTTTATTGTCTTTTTCTAAAAATATTATATTTTCCTTAGGTAAATCAGAAATTAAAAATGGAGAATGTGTTGTAAATATAAAATGATAATTTTTTTTCAATAAATTTAATAATGTAATAACTTCATTCAAATATTTTTTTTGCCATTCAGGATGTAATGCTATTTCAGGTTCATCGAATAAAAAAATTAAATTAGTTTTAGTTTTAGAGTAAAAATATATATTCAATAATTGAGCAAAAATCATTTGCTCCCCATGACTTAAATGGTTATATCTTCTATATTTTTCATCTATCATATCAAAATCAAAAAAATGTGAATAGCCACCTTTTCTTATATAAATATTCTTTTCCTCTTCTGTTAATTTTGCTATATCAAATATATTTTCATCCATTTTATTTGGAAAATATCTATAATATTCTTCTTCACTTAAAGAATTTTCTATAATATTTTTTAATTTTTCTTGATTTTCCAATATATCTATCTTTACATTTATACCTTGTTGTCTACCATAAGTAATAAATAAATATTGGTAATAAGGGTCAATAATAGAAGTAAAAATTTGTTTTATTTTTTCTCTATTCAAAGATTCAAAAAAATTAATATTTTCTTCAATTAATATTTTCGAATCTTTTAATTTTATTTCTAGTTCAATAGGCAAATACATAAAAGTAGATATCTTAAATTTTAACTTATCACATTCTGTAATCAACATGTTTATTATAGATTTTTTATCTACTTTTATTATATTATAGTTTCGATATGGAAAATGTATATGACTATTTTTGTTATATATAAAAATATCTTGTGCAAGTTCTTTAGCAGTGCCTTTTTGTAAATTACTAATTATTTCAATATTAGATATATATTTTAATACATTATCGTTACCTGTAAAAACTAAAATATATTCCGTGTATAAATTATTTTCCACACATTCTTGTATAATATCTATTATACTACTCTTTCCACTTCCATTCTCTCCAACAATAGCAGTTATATTTATATTTTTACCAAAAAATTCTTCTAAATAATCATCTTTTTTATTAACAGTTAGCTGATTCTTTTCTTTATGATAATTACACTCAAATTTCAAAGATAAGTGAAAACTTTCTTCTTGAATATTTTTATAATTTTCAACCCATAAATAAACTAATTCCATACAATTCCTTTAATTCATAACAATATAAATAAACTAAATTATTATATTTTCTATAAGCATTATAATTTTAATTATCTATTTTTTATCTTCAAAAATATTCTCAACAATATTAATTTTTCCACTAATTACAAAATCTTTTAACATATTATGTATTTTCTGTTTTATTCTAAAAAGAGGTATCACTTTACCCTCTAACTCTTCAAAATACTCTTTTGCCTTAACTTTATCAACACTATTTTTCAACTCATCAAAACGACCATATTCATTTAGATTCATTTCTGTAATTTCTGTTGCTAACATATCTTTGAGTTTATTACTATCTAAAGCAAACAACTCTACTAACTTTGTTATTTGAGAGTTTTCAGCATCTGCTTGGTAGATGGCTATATACTCTTTAAAAGTTTTATTTTTATCTATGGTAATATTTCCACTTTGAATATCGTGGAGTAAAATATTGGCGTATTTTTGTTCCTCTTGAGTTAGAGAAGCAAATGATTTGTGAAGTTTGTTTAATGTTTTTTCAAACTCTTTAACATCCCCTTGTTCAAGAATCTTAAGGTATTTACTAAAACGGGAGTTCATAAAGTCAGAATCTATTTTATCTGTATCTATCTCTGTTATATACCCATCAATATCAAAGGGTACTTCTTCATTACCTGAACTCTCATCTCTTGTTGAAAGTTCTTTATATCTCTGAACTAAAGTAAGATAACTATTTTCATCAAAATTAATCTCTTTTAAGTCCCATTGAAACCCTTGAATTTTTGATGCTTCAAGAGTATCGTTAAATCTTTTAAAAAGTTTTGAAAACTCTCCCCTCTCAGATAGATCATCAGGAAGTTTTTCAAAGTTCTCAATTCCAGCATTTTCAAATAAACTAGAAATTTCCTCAAAACTATTGTTAAGTTTTTTTAAATTATCTTCTAATTTATCTACAAACAATCCCAACACTCTATCACCAGAGTATAGTTTTATAGCCTTATTTATGTTTTCTTCCATAGTATGAGGTTTTCTATAATAACGAATCGTCCCAAAAGGTTTATCTGTTCCAAAGAGTCTATTTGTTCTTGAAAATGCTTGTATGATATTGGCATACTCTAACATTTTGTCCAAATACAAAGTATTTATCCACTTAGAATCAAAGCCTGTTAACATTTGGTCTACTACTATGAGTAGATTTATTTGCTTTTGTTTGTTTTTTTCTATATTTAGGTATGGTTTTTTATGTGCTAGTCTTGAGGCTATATCTTTTTTAAATTTAGAAAAATTTTTCAAAGAAAAGTCTTGTTCAAACTGTTGGTTATAATCTTCTAAAATCTCTACTAAACCATCCTCTTTAAAAGCCACACCACCCTTATTGTCAATAGTAGAATCAAATAGTGCTGTTAAGTTTAAGTCTAACTTCTCCTCTTCTATTTTAGCTTTTAGTAAACGATAATATATAATTGCTTCAGGTATGCTACTCGTAGCAAAAATAGCATGAAACTTAGAATCTTGACTAAGTGTCATCCAATTTTCAACTATATCTTCAACTACTTTGTTTTGGTGTTCCTCTCTTTGGTATTGAGCATTTGGTATATAATCTTCAATCCCTTTTATATTTTTACCACTTTCATCTTTATAACCTGCCATTTTTACTTTAGTTATAAACTTGTTAAAAACTACTTTCTTTTTAGAATCACTTAGTGCCTCTTTCTCATTTTTTGCTTTGGCTTCTTGCAGTGCTACGGCTTTTTTTAAATCTCTATCTTTATAGGTAAGTATCTTATATGGGTCAAACCCAAGAACATTTTCATCTCTAATGCCATCGGCAATACTATAACGATGTAGTTCATCGCCAAATACCGTAGCCGTAGTGTTATCTTTTTTCTTGTTTTCTTCCTCTATGGGTGTTCCTGTAAAACCAAAAAATATAGCACCCTCAAATGTGTTTTTGATGGTTATAAGCATATCTCCAAAAGTGGAACGGTGGGCTTCATCTATAATGAATACTATTCTTTTTTCACCTATAAGTTCAATATCTTTAGCATTAAGTCCACCCTCTTCATCGTTAATATTACTCATCTTTTGTATAGAGGTTACTATGAGAGTGTCAAATGGTTCATCACTTTTTAATTTTGTTATTAAAACACCTGTGTTTTCTGTGGCTTGTACATCTTCTTTAGATGAAAAGGCTCTATACTCGTTTAACGACTGAGTACCAAGTTCGATTCTGTCCATCAAAAACACAACTTTATCGGCATCTTTAGAGTTTGCTATAAGTTGAGCTGACTTAAAACTAGTCATAGTTTTACCTGAACCTGTTGTATGCCAGATGTAACCACCAAGAGTATTTTTACTTTTCCAGTCTATTTTTGCTACTTTATCGCTTATAGCATTGGCAGCATAGTACTGGTAACTTCTCATAACTTTTAAAACACCATCAGCATTATCTGCTACTGTATAGAATCCTATGAGTTGATGAGCCATAGGGATACTTAGAAGTGTTGAGGTTATCTTTTTCCAGTCATTTATGGGTTCATTGTTAAAATCTGCCCAATGAAAATAATAATCTTTGTTAAACTTACCATCCGTTCCAACATTAGCAAAGTATTTACACTCATTTGGTTCTATTGCTATAAAAATCTGAACAAGTGAAAAGAGACCTGTAAAAACTCCTGAACGGGAATAATTTTCTATTTGGTTACAAGCTTGACTTACAGGTACACCACTTTTTTTAAGTTCACAATGGATAACGGGCATACCATTTATGAGAAGCATTAAATCACCACGACGGTCATTAAGAATCTTTGATTTTGTTTTAAATATAGGTTGTTGCACTATTTGGTAGCGACTTTGTCCTGCTGCTATCTCTTGTCTGTCATATATTTTTAAACTTATCTCTTTACCTAAGTGTAAGGTATCTTTTGGGTTGTCTCTTGTTATAGATACTGTTTTACCATTTATAAAACTGTTGAGTTTTAGAGGAGTTTTTAAAGTGTTAATCTGCTCAATAATTTGTTCCATCTCACTATGAGTAAGTTCTACACCATTAAGACGGTCAATCCCTTTGTTGTTAGTAAAAAGTATCTCTGCCCAGTTTTGAAGTAGCTCTTTTTCTGTTGGGTTTTTTATAACTTTATCTTCCCAACCCTTTTTAGTTAACTCAGCTATAAATGCTTTTTCAAAATCACTCTCTTTAGTAAATGTCATTTAACTATCCTCTGTCTTATAAAGTGTATAACCCTCATAGTAGTAACTAGCATCTATACCTTTCATATAGATAGTGCTATCATCTACCTTGTTAGTTAGAGCATCTTTAAGTAAAAATTTAATCTCTATATCTTTTATGGGGCTTCTCTCCATAGCAAGTAAGTAGTCATCTTTATCTACTTTATTCCAATCAACAACTTTTTTTAACTCTTGTTTGAAAATTAAGTCTAGCCATATTCTTGTGGCTCTTCCATTGCCCTCACGAAAGGGGTGGGCTATGTTCATCTCTACATATTTTTCTACTATCTCATTAAAAGAAGATTGTGGCATTTTTTCTATGTTTTTTAGAGAAACTTCTAAGTAACTAACAGGGGCAAACCTAAAGTTTCCTTTAGCAATATTTACCTCTCTTAATTTTCCCCCAAAGTAGTAGATGTCACCAAATAGATAGTGATGAATTTGAGCCAAAGATTCAAAACTTCCTGATTCTAAGCTATCTAAAAAACCACTACTAAAAAGTTCTTTTGCTTTTTTCTTGCTAAGTTTCTCCTCTACTCGTGCTAGTTCCACCATCTCAGTTATTTGTAGTCTGTTTTCTAGAATCATATACTACCTTCCACTACACAAACATCTTGTCTAAAGATGCTTTTTTTATGTTTTTTAGTTTTTCTAGTTCTTGAAGTTGTAGGTCTATGAGTTTGTCTAGTTTTTGGAAGTAGTTTCCGATTTTTGTTTGTTCATCTATTTTTGGATAACTAACTTTAAATTTAATAACATCATCTTTTGATACAGAAGGAATATTTGCTGATTGTTGATTATCTTTAAACCTTCTCTCATTTTTCTTGACCCAATAATAAAAATATTTAATCATAAATAAATTATCATCTAACATAGAAATAGAATAACAACTATTTCCAGCCCAATATCTTCTCATTTCAAAATTTACATAACCAGCATTAGCACCTCTCGCACTTATAATAATTTTATTTCCTTCATTATTAAATTCATTATAAAAACCTGTATTAGATTTTCCACCATTATAAACTGGATAAAGACTATTTGGATTTTGTTTTGTTTTAATCATAAACTCACCAATAGTAATTATTGCTATATTTCCAAGATTATTTTCTTCCCACTCCCCACTAAACCCTTTAAAACGAATTTCAGGAGTATCTTCACCATCTTTTGGAAACATCTTTTCAAGCATAGCTTTTTTTAACTGTTCTAGTTTTTTATGCTTTTTCTCTTTTTGTTCTATAAGTTTGTCTAAATTTTGGAAGTAGTTTCCGATTTTTGTTTGTTCATTTGAATTTAAAGAAATAAATAATGGGTATATTTTTATTAAAGAAATATCTCCTCTAGGCATTTTAACACCTTTTGTTCCTTCCATCATATAATTAATAAATTTTTCATTTTTTAAAAAATAAGTTAAAAAATTATTTTTAATATCTTCTTTTGCTCTTACTACCAGTATATCATTTGATGCTCCACCATTAAATGTTGCTGACCAAACCTTTTTTAAATATGGGCGAATATTGGAAATTAAAATATCATTTGTTTTGAACTGTGTAACAGTTTTTGAATTTGGTAATTTTGAAGATATTAATACTCCTCTAAAATTTTGTAAAAGATTTTCGGTACTTATATAATTAGATAGTGTCAATTCATTTAATAATATTTTTTCATTTATAAAATTAGCAATATCGATTAATACTTTCTCTTCCCACTCCCCACTAAACCCCTTAAAACGAATCTGTGGCCCTTTATTAGTTGTCATTCTCTACAACCTCTAAAAGTTCTTGAAATGCTTCTAAACCTTTCATATCGAACTCACTACCATCTAATTCATCTATCATCATAGACAACTCTTTTTGAGTTTGTTTCATCTCATTTTCTGTATCTACTAAAGTTGTTTCATACTTTTGTGCTAAAGTTTGAAGAGTGTTTGTTAAGTTATTTATGATTCCATTTGGAAGTTCTTCTATGGCAGATGCGAGTGGTTGTATCCATTTGAGTTCAAGAAGTTCATACACTTGTGAATCGTCTAAATTTTCAATAGTTTTTTTTGTAAGTAGATGTAGCTTTGTAACCTCATCTTTTACCTCTTTTTTTAGTTGCTTCTCTTCACTTATGAGTTTATCTACATTTAGAATCTTCTCCTCATAAGAATCTTCATTAAAAATAGTTCCTTTTTTCATCTCTGCTCTTAAAAGTTTTGCCTCTTTTACAACTATGGCATTTATAAAAGAATCTTTAGATTCTTTTATGGTTTCACTCTCTTTCTCCTCTTCACTTAAACTCTCTAAAACCTCATCATACTTAGCTGTAATCTCTACCAATCTTTGTTCTTTAGTTTGTAGAGCTTCTAACTCATCTTTTAAGTATGTAGTTTGTAGTAAATCAAAAGGGATTATATGACCAAAGTAACCATCTTGAACCTCTTCCTCTTTCCCTTTTTTCTTTTTTAACACCATATTTGGGTTTACTTGTTTTGTGGCTTTGAACCCCTCTGTTTGTAGAATCTCTAAATCAACTACTATCTTTAGCCAGTTATCACTTAGGAGTTGAAATGCTTCATATTTATCTATAAGGGGAATACTCGCCAATCTTTTAAAAATGTTGTCACTTAAAAGAATCTCTTCTTTTTGAATTTTTAAAGTTTCACATTGTTCTAAAAGTTCACTTTTTAGAAAACTGTTAAAATCTCCAAATGCTCTACTAAAACCATCTACAAATGTTTTAACATCTTTATGCTCTGTGATGGTTTGTTTTATATCTGGACATTTAATATCTGTATATTCACTTGAAATGTTTTTAAAAAGTGCTGTTTTTAAAGTTGGCAATGCTTCCCAATAGAACTCTAACTTATCTATCTCGTATTTTGGGATTCCTCCAAACATAGTGGCATAGATGTCAAAACTTTCATCCTCTTTTGAACTATCTACATATCTTGGAATGTTTAAGTTGTAGCCATTTTCACGGATAGTTTCAAGATTCACCACTTTTGAAAACTTTGGTGTAGTTTCTCTGTTTATAACTGTGTCAGCTATTTTTTTAATATCACTCGCTCTTAGTTTATTGTTCTTTCCAACTTTTTCAAAACCTTTAGAAGCATCTACTATGAGGATGTCGGTGTTATCTCTTTTTCGTTTTAACACTAAGATAACCGTAGGGATACCCGTACCAAAAAAGATGTTAGCAGGTAACCCTATGATAGCCTCTATATGATTCTGCTCTATAAGATTCTTTCGAATCTCCCCCTCTTCACCACCACGAAACAAAACACCATGAGGTAAAACTATGGTCATAATACCATCAGGCTTTAAGTGGTAAAGGTCATGGAGTAAAAAAGCATAATCTGCTTTTGTTTTTGGTGCTAAACCAAAATTGGCATATCTTGGGTCAGATTCTTTGTTTTCACTATCCCATGGTTGAGAATAAGGTGGGTTTGAAACAACGGCATCAATGTAGAGAGGTTCATAAATTTCAACATCTTCAACTGGCCAATCATCTTCTAAAGTATCGCCATTTCTTGTATGAATATTGTTAGGGAGTATTCCTCTCATCACTAGGTTCATACGAGTTAAGTTATAAGTGTTTTTCTTTAACTCTTGTGCAAAGTATTTTATGTTGTTCTCATCGTCCATGTGTTTAGCAACAGAGTTACCAATGTTGATAAGTAGTGAACCTGAACCACTTGTTGGGTCATAAATCTGAATCTCTTTTTTATCTTTTAGAGCATGAGCTACTATCTCAGACATTAAAACAGAAACCTCATGAGGTGTATAAAACTCACCTGCTTTTTTTCCAGCAGTAGCAGCAAACATACTTATAAGATACTCATATATAAATCCTAGTACATCATAATCTTGTTTAGAGTTCATAGGAATATCTTTTATAAGCTGGATAAGCTGACTTATAGCTTTAGTTTGTGAAGCTGAACTCTCCCCTAGTTTACTAAGTCCTGTTTGTAAAGTGTCAAAGATTCCATCAAAAAGTTTCTTATGAGGAGTAGCGATTAAACGGTCAAATGCCGATAAAGAATCTCTAACATTAGAAACATCAAAATCACGACCTAGTTTTATCCAATTGGAAAAAAGATTCTCATAAGATATAAAAAAACCTATGTTTTCTTTAAAATACTCAACACTCTCAGAATCCTCTTCTGTAAGATTTTCTAAATCTTCTTGAGTGTAACCCTCTTTAAGTGCAAATTGCTCTGCTTTATCACAAAGGTATTTGTAAAAGATGAATCCGAGTATGTAATCTTTGTACTCATTTGCTTCAATCTTTGAACGCATTTGATTCGCAGATTCCCATATTTTTCCAGCTAATTGTTGTTTGTTCATAGGTGTTTCCTGAGAGTAGTATTTTAGTATGTGAGTAATAATAAATTTTTATTTATTTACAACTTTTTAACCATACATAGCTTTTCTTTAAAAAATGGTGTGCTAAGAGTGATATTTTTAATTTTCACTAATGGTTATAAAAGAGGTTTATTTTCTATAAATTAATGAACTTCTACAGTAACATCAGCTAGTTCTATAATATCACCAGAGATTATTTTAGCTCTTTTTCTTAATTCTGTTTCGGCATTTCTTTTTACATACCCTTCAGCTATAAGCATTTTAGCTTGAGCACCACTGTCTACTAAGTCAAGAACTTTTAAAAGTTTAAATAGCTCTATATAGTCATCTTTTAATTCAAATTTCATTTTATTTCCTAAAGTTTAATTAATGGAATCATAGCTAAAATTTAACCTATTAATTTTCTTTCGTATAAATTAGTAGATTTATCATATCTATTTTCAACATTTAAGATTAGACTATTTTCTAAACAAGAATCAGAAGAAAACAATATTTTCCCACATATTCCAATTTTCGCATAATCCTCTAAAAATTCTAACATCATAGAATCATACTTTTCAAAGTTATGATTCTTATCTGTCAGAAAATCAAAAATATAGAGATACCTTTTATAAGAAAAACTTGTTTGTATGTTTATTCCAGCATAAGATATAAGTTTTTCACCATCTAAGATTCCAAACATTTTATAGTTTATATCTCTCATATCATAAACTAAATCTTCAAACTCATCATAAGACAATCCAGTTCTTAGCTGTGAAACTAAATTATATATAGTATAGAGTTCAGTTAAATCCATCTCTCTAATTTGCATATAATTCTCTTAAACCTCTTTATCTAAAATAGGAAAGCCTAAGTCATTCATTGCCATATCTACCATCTCTAAAGCTTTTTCCATTGTTTTTTGTGAAATTTCAGGAAGCTCTCCACCCCACATCTCTTCAGCATCTTTAAAACCTTGTAACATTCCCTCTCTACCAGCTCTCATTTTATCTTCATCACCACCAGCTCCATTTATAACAAACTCTGCAATTCTTGTAGATGTTTTGTCAATTCCAAAAATACCATCTTCACTAACTAAATCAGTAGCTTCTTCTTGTGAAAGTTCGGCTATAGGTTTACCCTCATAACCAATATCACTCAAGAAAGTTTTAAAATCATTGTACTGTTGTTCAAAACTATCAGCTTTATTAGCTACACTTGCTTGAACTGAAGTTGATTGCATCATCATAGATTGAGCATTTTTTGTTATTTCTGCTCTTATCTCTTTTACATCATCAGAAGATATTTTCTCTGTATAATTACTTTTTATTACACTATTATTTTGATTTATATTTACATTTGGCATATTTGATGAAATTTCCATAACGAATCCTTTTTATATAGTCTAACAAATATATCGACAAATAGGCGGTTTCATAAAATATTTTACTAAATTTCACAACAAAATTGTTTTTATTGGATTTTTTAGGTATAATTTCGTCGATGAAAGATGAGGCTCGAGTTCATCTTTAGTGTGTAATTTTGTAATATTTGCTCTATTCAACTCTAAAGACTCCCCCAAATTTTGACTCCATTTCTAAATATAGAAGTGAAAATTTTTAATACAGAGGTATTGCAATGGCAGAATTACTAGACGGATCAGTTAAATGGTTCAACGAAGAAAAAGGTTACGGATTTATTGAACAAGACAATGGTGGAAAAGATGTATTCGTACATTTCCGTCAAGTTAACAACCCAGGACACGGTCGTGTTTCTTTAGCTGAAGGTCAAAAAGTGACTTTCGAAGTTGGAGAAGGTCAAAAAGGTCCTCAAGCTGAGAACGTAACACCACTTTAGGTTTTACTATATTATAGGCTCTCGCCTATAATATGCTTTCTTTATTCTAAAATTACTTTTCTAAAACTTTTACACATTCATTAGCTATCTCTAACTCTTCATCTGTTTTTACTACTAAAACTTTAATTTCACTAAAAAATTTACTATCAAGAATCTTATCTCTTATATATTGAGAATTTTCTCCAATTCCTCCAGTAAATACAATAGCATCAACACTACCAAGAATTGCCATATATGAGCCTATATATTTCTTAACTCTTCTTACCATTATATCTAATGCCAGTTTTGAGAGTTCATCAGTCGATTCTATTAACTCTCGTACATCATTTTTACCACAAATTCCTAGTAAACCAGAGTGTTTATTTAAAAGTTTATCTACCTCATCAACACTTAACCCTAACTCTCTTTGTAAGTGAATCGTTATAGCAGAGTCTATATCTCCACTTCTAGTTCCCATCACTAAACCCTCTAAAGGTGTAAAACCCATAGAGGTATCTACACTAACACCCTTTTCTATGGCACAAGCACTAGCACCATTTCCAAGATGAAGAGTTAGAAGATTTAAATCTTCTAACTCTTTACCAAGAATCTTAGCACTCTCTTTAGCTACAAATGAGTGAGATGTTCCATGAAAACCGTATCTTCTTATCTTATGATTCTCATACATTTTATAATCAATAGCATAAATATAAGCCTCTTTTGGCATAGTTGAGTGAAAAGATGTGTCAAAAACTGCTACTTGAGGTATATCTGAAGCGTAAGTTTTAGCTACAAAAATCCCCTCTAAATTTGCTGGATTGTGTAGAGGAGCAAGAGGGATAAGCTTACGAATCTTCTCAATAGAAACATCATCTAAAAGTGTTGGTTTACTAAAATCTTCACCACCGTGAACAACCCTATGTCCAATAGCATCTAAACTTTTAAAATCTATGTTTAAAGATTCTAAAGCTTGATGATGATTCTTTATGTTTGAACCATCTTCCCCTATATGCTCAACTAACTTAGATTCTAAAACCTCTTTACTCTCCATATCAAATAGTTTAAATTTTAAAGATGAACTACCTGAGTTTATAACTGCTATTTTCATTAGTTTTGTCCTGCTTGAATCGCTGTGATGGCTATGGTATTTACAATGTCTGCTATAAGACAACCTCTACTTAAATCGTTTATAGGTTTATTTAACCCTTGTAAGATTGGTCCTATTGCCACTGCGTCACTAGAGCGTTGAACTGCTTTATATGTGTTATTTCCTGTGTTTAAATCTGGAAATATAAACAGTGTCGCTTCCCCTGCTACTTTTGAGTTTGGAAGTTTCTTTTTAGCTACACTTTTATTTACTGCAGCATCATACTGAATTGGACCATCTATGAAAAGTTGAGGATTCTTCTCTTTAACAATTCTTGTAGCCTCTCTAACCTTATCTACATCTACACCAGTTCCACTCTCCCCTGTTGAGTATGAAAGCATTGCCACCTTAGGCTCAATCCCAAAAGATAAAGCTGTTTTAGCAGAAGTTAGAGCAATATCAGCTAAAGTTTTAGCATCTGGGTCTTGGTTAACAGCACAATCACCATAAACTAAAACTTTTGTACTTAAACACATAAAGAAAACACTAGAAACAA
>Ga0256824_10000114_pt1 | contig 26695 bp, 33 predicted proteins | sample CV67metaG_FD_191570 | JGI IMG/M metagenome (GOLD analysis project Ga0256824, IMG submission 191570) | Hydrothermal vent microbial communities from East Pacific Rise, Pacific Ocean - CV67 | ecosystem: Environmental > Aquatic > Marine > Hydrothermal vents | place: Pacific Ocean: East Pacific Rise...
ATCATTAGTTGAATGTAGTCTTTGTCTATTGTAAAATATTTCTATATACTCAAATATGGCTTCATTCGCTTCAGCCCTTGTTTAAAAGTTTCTATGATTCACCATTTCAGTTTTTAATGAATGAAAGAAGCTTTCACTCACAGCATTATCCCAACAATCCCCACTTCTGTGTCAAGTGCAATCCAAAAATGTACCCGTTTGCAACTAAAAAAGTTGCACCTGAGATTAAAAAATTATCTGATTGCATAGTGAAAAGCTTATCCTTTTAACCCAAAGTAATTTATAGTATACTAATGGCAATATTTAACCAAAGGTTTATTTGATATGAAAAGGCTATCTTTTTTTCTTACTATTCTTGTACTTTTTTTATTGAGTGCTTGTTCTTCCCCTAGAGTGCCTGAAACTCTTAAAAACATACCTAGCCCTATACCAACGGCTATCCCAAACCTTTTTGGGAGTAATGTTAAAAAAGAGTATTTCACGGGAGGAAAATTGCGCTCTGAGTTTATCATGTCTGATAAAAGTGGACAAAATGGTTTACTTAAAAAGTACGGATATAATGGAAGGCTAACTTCCACCGTCAATATAGCACATGGTGTTAAAAATGGCACAGAAACTCTTTTTGATGAAAAAGGACGTATCCTTAAAAAAACACCTTATAGTAATGGTAGACGACAAGGTGTCCTTGAAGCATATTATCCCAATGGTGATATAATGGCACAGATAACCTATGTCAACAACATCAGACATGGTAAAGCAGTCAAGTATAATAAAGATAGAAGTATCAACCAACAAGCCACTTTCCACAATGGAAGGCTCTCGAACTAATAATGAGTCTTCTGCCTCAATATATACATATTGTCAACCCTAAACTCAAACATATTTATCTTAGTTTTGATGATAGGGGAGAGCTTGTTATTAAATCTCCAAAAGTCTCACAAAAACAAATAGAACAACTCCTTTTAAAAAAAGCTTCATGGATTACACAGGCAAGAGAAAAGTTCCAACTTAAAAAAGGAAGAGCTTTAGACTTTAGTAGCTCACCTGAGCTTTACTTTTTAGGAGAGGTTCATAAACTAGACCTAATAGTTTACGAAAAAAAAAGAACTAAACTCACTTTTGATGGTGACCAATTTACGCTTTATTACAGTATTTATGATGAGTCTGTCTTTCAATCACACATAGACAAGTTTTATAAAAAAGAAGCCAAACATTATATACCCAAAGTTGTACAAGAATGCGCAACTACCATGCAACTAAGTTACCACCTTATCTCCTTTAGAAAAACAAAACGACAATGGGGTTCATGCTCTGCTAAAAATGATTTGAGTTTTAATACAATGATGATGAAACTCCCTCTAGATGTGATACAATACATCGTTATACATGAGTTAGCACATATTAAACACAAGCATCACCAAAAAGCATTTTGGGCACTGGTGGAAACATATTTGCCTACTTATAAAACACAAGTCAAAGAACTAAAAAATTATACTACTTAAGGATATTTATGGATTTTTATTTACTCGCGTTTATGCTTATCATACTTGTAGGGTCTATCTTGGTATATATCTATTACCTCAAAGAAAAAAAAGAACAGCTTGATAGTATACGAAGAGGGTTTTGTCCACAATGTAAACAGAAGTCCATAGAACTTAGCGATCAACGTTCAGGAGGCTGTTCTGGACCACAGATGCTCTCTTTTACATGTTTAGAATGTGGGTATGCCAACTCTTTTGCTGTTGATAATGCTGGGTCTTGTGGTACAGGTGGATGTAAGTAGTTCTCAAATACGTATTTGACAGATACGCCTTAACATGTTATAACACTGCAATTAACAAAAAAAGGCAACTTATGAATTTCGGTACATCCGCATTAGACTTTTCTATACAATCCTATCAAGAAGGTATCAATCCTCCTGTAACAAAACCAAACCCTGCATTCTTAACAGACATTACAGAACAAGGAATGAGAGACTTACTTGATAGATTTTATATGAGACTTTTTGAGAGTCCTATTAAAGATATTTTTCCCGAAACAAAAGAAGAGATGAAAATTGCAGGACAATACTCTGCAGACTTTTTTATACAGATTTGTGCTGGTCCAAAATACTTTAACAAAAATAGAGGTGCGCCACAAATGAAAGGAAGACATGCTCCCTTTCGTATCACACCTCATGCCCGATTACATTGGCTTGTTACTTTTGAAGAAGCCTTACAACCTATTATTAAAGAAAAACAAAGCTCTGATATCAATATACAAAGCTTTTGGAACTACCTTAATGTTTTTTCTCAATGGATGGTAAATTCACAAGATTAAACCCTTGTGAAAAAGCTATTCCGTTAGACCTTTTAAAATCTTCTTCATTCCCTCTTGTGCAGTTTCAAGTACTTTCATATCATCTTTATTGTCTATTGCCATAGACGACATCCAGTTGTACACAGAAGGAAAAGCAATATGTAATGTATTCTCATTTTTCTTTTTACTCAAATAAAGAGAACATGGGGCAAACGCTCCTGCTTCTGGTCTAGTTTTTGCTATCGTATATATGACTGGTAACTTACATATAGAATAGACTTCATAGAAATCGTATGCCTCATATTTCGCTTCTTCAAACTCATCACCCAAATTATTGAATCCTGCAATAACAAATCCATTGGGAGCGAGTTCTCCTTCTAGTCCCATTTTAAGTTCATCAAGTTCATCCCCCCACTCTTCTGCATCCATTTCCATATTAAAGTTTGTCACAAGTTCACCCTTCGGTTCCTGCATACTATATCCTAGCTTTTCAAATGTACCATTTGGCATGGCAGATTTAAGTGTTTCTTTCACAAGCTTACGTAAATCTAACAATACTTTATCATCCTTTGGTGCTTTCATGATTTTTGCCATAGCTTCAGAAGATAAGGATGAGATAGAAATAGTTTTTTCACCTTTTTTCGTATATATAGACATACTCATAGGTGCAAAAAGTCCTACATTTGGATACTTTTTAACCAGTGACAATACTGCCTCTTTTTTATAAAAAGTAAAGAGATTATAGGTATCAAAACCAGAGGACTTAAACTGCTTTACAAATGGGCCATTCATATCTCTATTGGCAGATATGGTAAATCCTGCCTTCTTAAAAGCTTCCTCTATGGTCTTAGGTGTGATTTTACCATCCGTATTAAGTGAGGTAAAAATTTCAATATCTGCTGTATTTGTTTTAACCTCTGTAGTGCTATGTGCTGCGGTTTTTACTACTTCTACTGCCCATACACTATTTACAATCATTGATGCACAAAGCATCCCTTTAACTAATAATTTCATTCTTTTTTATTCCTTTTAAATTTTTATTTTATTCTGCAGCATCTTCAATAATGCTCTTCATAGTACGCTGTGCTTTTGTAAGCATCTCTAACATTTTTTTATCTTTTATTGCCAATGTTGATATTAAATTGGCAATACTGAGTGTCACTATTTCTGTTTTATTACTTCCTTTTTTATGATAGATTACCATTGTACATGGGGCAAAGGCACCTGCTTCTGGCTTCTCTTTAGAAAGCTCATAAATGATTTTTAATTTACACAAAGAGTAGGCATCATAAAACATATAGTCCTCTTTTTTCTCTTCTTTCAACACCTTATTGAAATCAATGTAATTTGCAACTACAAAGCCACTAGGTTTCATACCACTCTCCATCATCATCATAAGGTCTCCACGTGCTTCTATGGCATCAGCATCATCAACATCAAATGTATACTTCGTATAAAGTGATTCACTTGTACTTACTGCATCGTAAGGCAAAGTTGTTTCAGTTGCCAAGGGAAGTACCTTAGCAATAGTCTCTTTAGTTAACTTTTCAAGCTTTCCAAAAAGTACATCTTTCACTTTCAAAATATTTTCTTGTGCTTTTGCACTTAGCAATGCTACATAAAAGTCATCTTCCCCTTTTCTCTGGTAGGTAGCAATAGAAAATGGTGTAAAAATACCACTGTGAGCATATTTTGGTACTAAGGCTACAGAAGTATCAGAATGGTATATTGACATGAGGTTATAGCTATCAAACATTGTGCTTTTAAATTGTTTTTTATACGGCCCATTCATATCTTGATTTTTAGCCACAATATAACCATTGAGTGTCAATCCCTCTGCCAAGGTTTGTGCTGTTATCTTGTGGTCTTTGTTCGGTACCTTGAAGAGGAGTATATCTGTATTATTGGCCCATAACACACTGCATGAAAGTAATATAAATACAAGTATTGTTTTTTTCATTTGTTATCCTTTATAAAAGATAATATCAAGTAAATGTAAAGAAAATGTAAATCATCTATTTATAATTTAATATAAATAAACCCTTGGAGTTGTCGTTCAATAATCTCCACAATGCCCGCTGTTCCATAACTAAGATCATCAATTAAATCTTTTCGCTTAATCCCTAAGGTTCGTAAACTATTTTCACAAGCAACAAATTCAATATCATACGTCATTAGGGCTTCAATACGTTTTTTCGTATGGACATCACTATCTTTACGCAAAACTTTGACACCCTGACTATAGACAACCACAACCACTTCAGTATTTTCTGGTCTATAAAATTTAATGACATTATTGACTGTGCTAATGACATGATTGACTTCTTTATCATTTAATGTATCTATAGAAAAGACTATTTTTCGGGGGTTATCGATGGCTGGTTTAGGTGTTGCAAACTCTGTTTCTGCTAAGACAAAACTATTGATACAAATAAAAAGCAGACATACCCTTTTAAATATAAACATCTCCGTACTCCTTTATTATTTATTTTTTGCTAAAATTGATTCTTTTAAAATATCCAAAAAGTCCTCTTTACTCCATGCACCAGGAATACGCTTTATTTTTACCTTATCATTCTCTTTTTTAACAAATACAAAAAAGAAACTAGGTGTCATACTTACTCTCAAATCTAAAGGAAGTGTCTCTTTGCTGACATCTACAGAGACAATGACAAATTCTTTATTTAAAAGGCTCACTATTTTTTTATCTACAAGTACCTTTTCTTCCATTTTTTTACAATAACGACAATGTGGGGCTGTTGCCTTTATCAGTATAATTTTATCCTCTTTTTTAGCACGTTGGAGTGCCTTTTTAAAGGTGACATAATCAATCTTCTGTTCTGCTTTTACTTTTTTATCATAATCATAAACAAAGCCACTAATCGCTTCTATATCTTCTGTATTTAATTTACCTTTTAAGCTTGGCATTGTCTCAAAATGCTTACCAATCTTTGGATGTAACACACTCTTTTGCTTGTCAGGATAAATAATATAATCAGCGATAAAAGCACTTACTTCCATACGTTGGATATCTTCATCTGAACGAGGATCTCCGATTTTTTGTTTCATTCTATAGGATATTTGACTAATGGTGGGAGCTTTGAGTTTTAAAATTTTATTTTCTGCTTCAAAATTTTTAGATAATTCTTCTATAGGGATAAAGAGTTGATGACATTTTGAACATATATTATTGTAAACCTCTTCTCCTCTGTCTGCATGAAGTACTCCTGTACTTAGCACTCCTAACAAAATATTTACTATTATTTTTGTACGATATAATTTCATTTTTTACCCTTTTTTGTACTTAATTTTGCTTCTTTTAAAAGTTCTATAAAATCCATTTTACTCCATGCCCCAGGGACATTCATCAATACCTTCGCATTCTCATCGATAAATATAAAACTTGGTGTGAGCTCAGTTTTTATACCTAATGGTAATGCATGTACGGAAACATCAATTGCAACAGGGATAAAATCTTTTTCTATCGCTTTGACTATTGCATCTTCTATCATCACTTCTCTCTCCATTTTACGGCAAAAATGACACTCTTTTGTCATGGCTTTTATCATGATAATTTTATGTTCTTTTTTAGCGCGTTCTAATGCTTTATCAAAGCCCTCGTATTTTACACTTTTGTCTTCTATCACCTTGTTGTCAAAATCATAGAGGTAGGTGCCTATCTCTTCCAGCTCTTCGTCCCGCACCTTACCTTTGAGTGAAGGCATGGTTTTAAAGTGTTGCATTACATCATCCAAGCAAACACTTTTATCCTTATCAGGATAATATACATAGTCACTCATAAATGCTGTTACTTCCATACGATGCATATCATTGTCACCCTTGGGGTCACCTATACGTTGTTTAAGTCTATAAGAGAGTTGATTGAGTGTAGGTGCTTTGAGGTTTAGTAGTGTATTATTATGATCTAAAAAATTCTCTTTTAATTTTGACATAGCTATAAATGGTGTATGACAAGATATACAATGTTTTTTAAACAATACCTTTCCCTCGTTTGCCATCATCAATACTGTAGAGATTAGCATAAAACCAATAATTTTCATTCTTCATCATCCTCTATCATTTCTAATTCTTTATATGCATCTAATACATTTCGTCTATGCAGGACATCATAAAGTTTCATCTTTTTATAGGTTGGCATCATAACTTTTTTTGTAATACTTTCCATACCTATATCATCATCCAATGCTTTTTGCACTTCTCTCTTTATTTCCAATAAATATGATTTAAACTGTTTGGTTGCATTGCAATCTGTCTCATAGCCATGCCCTCCAATCACATATTTTGCATGATACGCATCTATTTTATCTAATGCATTTAAAGAGCCCATAAGAGAACCATCACGTAAAGAAGTCAATCTACCGTTAAAAACCAAATCTCCTACAAACAAACTTTTCTGACTAGGTAAAAAAACAACTAAATCACCTTTTGTATGTGCTGTTTCAACTAACTGTTTAATCTCAAATTTTTCTTTTCCAAGAGAAAAAGTAAGGTTATCATCTACTATTGTATCTAATTTTACTATTTGTGTTTTAGCGTAGAGTGTTTTGCCTAAAATACTTTGCATCCTAGTTGTCATACCTGCAACAATATTTTGTTCATATGTCCTTGGACCTATCAACAAAGCACCTTTGCTTTTATAAAAACTATTCCCTAACCAATGGTCATCATGGTCATGGGTATTGATAACATACTTTACGGGGAGTTTAGCGATATGTTGCATCTGTTCATACGCTTGAGAGGCGTAAGAAAAAGTAGGACCACTGTCAATAACAACGAACCCTTCTTTTGTTTGGACAAAACAGGAGTTTACCATATTCCCAGCATTTTGCTTGTTTATATTTTCAAGCTTACCAAAAAAACAGTAGACACCCTCTGTTACCTTTTGAGGTTTAAGATTGTATTCAAAACCATAAGTAAAGGAGAATGTTAGCAGTATTATAAATATTCTTTTCAACTGCTAACCTTTGTTTCTAGAATTTAAATTGATATTGTGCAAGGATTGCATTATCTTTAAATAACGCGCCTACACCTTTAAACCCTGCATCAACATCAGCAACTACATAGTTTAACTGAATTCTATGTCTATTTCTTCCTCTTCTAGCTTTTCTACTCATTTTATTATTCTTAGGATTAATATAGTAGTTAAGCCCTATATATGTATTTGCTGCATCTGCATCTACCCCACCTCTTGTCTCTGTACCTCTAATATCTTTTACTGCAAACTCTAACGTATCGGTAATATAATATGTACCTGTGAGTGCTAAAGTATTCATATCCCAACCATCAGTACCTCTTATATTTTGTACATCATAGTATTCAGCTTTTACATTTGCTCTATCGAAATGAGAGTCAATACCAACATTAAGTACTTTATAGTCTTCGCCTGAACCATCAGTTTGACCTTTACCTACACCATAGCCAACTTCAGTATGTAGCATTTGACCCCAGTCAAACATTAAACGTCCCATATATGAGTTTGTTTGGTTTGCTTTAGCTACTTTTTTATCTGGACCATATTTAGAATTTACTGCTCCAGATCTACCTGTAGCGCCAGAGACCATAAGGTCATAACCAAACCCTTTCCATGGTCTTTCGTGACCCATTTCAAGTCCATTAACCTTACCATTGTTACCAAACCCAATATCACGTCCTGATAACATAATACCAGCAGCTCTTTCAAATGCTAGTTTTTTATCAAACCCACGTTTAATCACATCAAGATTCCACCCTGGAATAGTAAAGCCCATACCAACGGGTGTCTTAATAACCCCCGCTTTAACTATAAGTGCATCATCAAATTTATATGAGATAAATGCATCTTTAATTAAGTCAGGTACACCCACAGAACCATTGTCTGAACCTTTTTTAGCAAAATCTAAAAAAACCTTACCTGCTAATGGTCCAGAAAAATATTTCCACCCTAAACGTATACGGTCAAAATCCATTCCAATATCTGCATCATCACCTAATTTTGCGCCATCCCCTGCTCTTAAACCTATCTGAGAAAAACCAAAAAACTTATGTTTGCTTTTCCATGCTGCTTTTGCAGGTGCTTCTGTATTTACCATAGGTGTCATTGGCTCAATGTCACCTCCTGCCATCGATACTGTCCCCATCAGAATTGTTGCCGTAGCTAATCCTAATTTAATTGTTCCTCTTTTCATTTATTCTCCTTGCCTTACTCTAAGTATTTTCACCCTTAGAAATACAATAGAAAGTTATATTTCTAAAAGTAAAAATAACTTTGCTATACTTTGATGTGATTTTAATTCACAAACCAGAAGTGCCCCGCCTCCCAAAAGGGAAGAGACTAACAATAATTTCATATTAGGAGACGAGGCACGATTTTACTATTTATGCACAGCTCGCACCCGCTACAGGGCAACCACAATCCATATCTAATACTTTTACATTTGACTCCAGAGGAATGTCAATAACTTTTTGTTTACGAATATAATCAGAGACTACTTCATACACAGGACGAATCGCTTTTTCATCTAAGTTCTCACCTACATTTTGCAAATTCCCACCCCATGAAGAAACCCTATACGTTTTCTTCATATCTATTGGTTTACCTCCTATCATAAAGTCTGAAATACGTTTACCTGATGGAGCAGAAATCTTGATGCTATAACTCGCACCCGTAATCCTACTCATATCACCACCTTGTTGAAGCAAGGGATTAGAGTTAAAGACATTATCTGCGATATCTTCCATGAGTTTAAAAATAACTTCACCCTTCAAGTCAAAAGTATAGACTTCAGGATACGTAATCGCTGTCATCTCATACACATTGTCTTTTAGTATAGGATCTCCAGGAAGTACAGTTGTACCCCATCTATATCCTGGGTTGAAGTTGATATCAGATTTCATTTCATCTTGAATTGCCAACCCTATGAGTGAATCAAAGGTTGAATAAAAAGTATCTCGTTTATACAGAAGCCCTTTGGTTGTTCCTAGTACTTCATTCAACTCTTTATTGTACGGTTTGTACCACTTTTCTACTAAGTCTACACCCGCTTTATCTGCTGGTATAAGGTTAGATGCAACAGGAATAAGCTTAAAATTATAACCTGCTACTTTTTTGTCCTTAATATCAATATCAAGTCTTCCCACATATTTACCATGACTTCCCGAAATCAAAATCACAGTGTCATTGACTATAATAGGTTCAGGGCTAGGGTCATGGGTATGTCCACTTAAGATAAAGTCTACACCTTTTACTTTCTTCGCCAACTCTTGATCAACAGAGAAACCATCGTGGCTTAGGACAACAATACAGTCTACTTTTTTCTCTTTACGAAGCATATTTACATACTCTTGTAATGACTCATGACGAAGAGCAAAACTCCAGCCCTCTGTAAACTTCTTAGGATTTGCAGTAGAAGTAAACGGGAAAGACTGCCCGATGATACCAATCTTTGAACCACCTATCTCTTTTATAGAATAAGGAGGGAAGATAAGCTCTTCAAACTCATCAGAGAAAGGATCATTATCAATCACATTTTGAGAAATAAAATCACCTTTTAATTTACCGATAAGTTCATGTACGCGCTCTTTACCATACGTAAATTCCCAGTGTCCTACCATCACATCTACACCCAAATAATTCTGTGCATCTACAATAGCTTCACCTCTTGTTTTAAGTGCAACAGCCGTACCTTGCCACGTATCTCCAGAATCAAGGAGAAGAACATTTTCTGCCCCTCTTTCTTTCTTAACATGATCAATAATTGGTTTCATATGGGCAATACCACCCATTTTTCCAAATTTTTTGGCAAGTTCAGAGAAGTCATTGTGCGTATCAAAATATGCATCCAAACTTCCTGCTTGAATACCATAATACTTTTGAAAACTTTCACCACAAATAAACCCTGGTGTTCCTACTAAGTTCTTTGCAGAAATCAATGTAGAAGGTTCTCTCCAATACAAAGGCTTAAGGTGCGCATGTAAATCACATATGTGAAGTATTGTTGCTTTACCTTTAGCCTTAAAGTCAACCACATCTGAAAAACTTAGTTGTCTAATTTTTTCTTTTGCAGCTTCACCTGCAAAAAGGTTTGTCCCTCCACTTAATCCCACTAATCCTAGTGCTGATGCAATTTGGAGGAAGTCTCGTCTATCTATTTCCATCTTAAACCCTTATCTTTTTAAACCAGGAATAGCGATTTTTTTATTTTTCGCTTTTGCCAAGGTTGCAATATATACTTCAAGTGCAATCATCTCTTTTGAACCAATAGGAATGACCTTTAACAGCGCATTTTTCATACATCCTTGAAACCTTCTTTGTGGTGTACGTAAAGAAGATTTTGTCATACGATATGCTGGCCATGTGCCTGCAACTGCAACTTCTCCCAAATCGGGAAGAGGCTGTGTTCTAAGTACTTGTCCTACAATATCTGCAGAGTGACATGAGTTACATGAAAGACCTCTACCTCCACGCGCAGTCATATACGTTGTTTTACCCAATGCATAGGATGCTTTAATGTGTTCATCTGCTTCTACGTCAATGTTAATAAGCTCGTCATTTGCTAATGATTTCACATATGCCAACATAGAAAACATTTTCCCAGATTTGAGTTTAGTTTTCTCTTTCCCTTGCGATACTTGCATAGCTTGTAACACCTGATCGATACCTACAACATTACCAAGCTTTTTAATGTATCTTGGAAAACCAGCAATATATTTAGGTAAATCTTTTTCCGATACTTCAAGAAATTTTGCTAAGGCTTCTTCACCGCCTAAAGCTTCTTCTAGTATCTCTCCACCTTCTTCAACATAAATTTCTGCAGGATTGTTTTCTAACATTTCTTTATACATTGCTCTATCTGCATCACTCATAGCAAATTGTTCTCCAGCATTCAGCTGAAGCATTGCCATAGTACTCAAAAAAGCAAGTGACAATAATACTTTTTTCATGACTTATCCTTTTGGCTTAAGTTTTTTACTTTTAGAGTTTTTCTCACCTGTATTGTCTGTATAATCAACAGTGATTTTACCTTTACCAGGAACCTTTAAATTTACAGAAAAGTAAGGGTTTGTAGATACTGTTTCCCATACTTTCATTGTAGTAAACGGTTTACCATCTAAAGAAAAAGTAATGTTATCAATAAAGTGTGCTGGTTTGATTTCACCAGTTTTTTTATCTTTTTTCAGTCCTGTATCCATTGGGTGGATTACGATAAAGTCTACTTTTACTGTATCTCCTACTTTAAATTTTTTAGGTTTAATTTTTATCATTGATTTTCTAGCTTCAGCCATCTTTTATCCTTTAATATCTATCTATTATTTTTCGTATAACGCTTGTTATTTACTTTCATCAAAAAGATGGAATCAACCACATCCACCGATGGTTACTTTCACTGGTTTTGCTGCTCTCAGGAATGCACCATCACTCATCTCTACCAATGCAACAACATCTTGTGTTCCACCTAGTTTGACACGTGTTGCAAAGTACCCTTTGCCATTAAGTGGTGTTAACATTACATCTGCACATCTGGCATTACCATTCTTAGTACTAAGTACATGAATTGCTTTTACATGTTCTGCTTCCGTCATTGCTGACTCAACATTTACTTTAACAGGTACAACTGCACCATTTTCTGCAATCTCAGGTACTGTAAGTTTTACTTTATCACTATCTGTAACGGCTTTACCCCCTGTAATTGCTGCTACTGCCGCATCATATGTTAATATATTCCCACCCTTTGGTGCATCCTTTGCCAATAGCGTTGAAGGTGCTGTTACTGCTATAGCTGATGTTGCACATAAGCCTTTTATAAAATTTCTTCTTTTCATTCTTCTAATCCTTTATTTTTTCTTTTTTTCAGATACAACATAGGCTGTATAGTCACAAACTTCTTGCTCATTAAAAAGTCCCGTTGTCAAATTTACTGTCATATGCGTATTCGCATTATCAATACGGGGATCAGCAATTTTTTGATAAACAAATTGTGCATCTCTTGCTTTAGTATCAATAAACATTGCTTTATAGCCTACTAAGCTAGGACCAATATTTCCTGCTCCACGTGAGCCTTCAATATCATGACAGGCAATACAGTTACCATACTGCTTGGGCTTCTTTTTAACTTTACCATCTTTACCTTTTTTCTCAACAAATTTTGCAAGCCCTTCAGGTAATTTCCCTTTTACTTTTTTGCCATTTAGATTATTAAACATAAACGATCCTCTGGCAATAGCCTTAGCATCTTTTAAATCACAACTCTTTGGTATTGTATATTTTTTTGCAGAGGGGAACAAATCTTTTTCTATCATCTTTGTTGCATCTGGCATATCATATGCTTTTGTCAAATCCATAGCACATACTGCTACTGAAGTAGATAAAAACAATGTTGCCAAAGCTAAATATTTTATTTTTGTATGCATTCATACTCCTTTTGAAATATTGGTTTCAAGAAGTATGATAACACCCTAATGTAAAAAAAGTGTAAAAAATAAATAATTTAGTATTATTATTTGTTATTTGTGGAAAATGTGTATCTAAAGGTTGTTCCTTTGCCTATCACGGAAGCCACTTTTAACCGTATGTCTTCTTCATCAATAATCTGTTTCACAATATTGAGTCCTATCCCAAAACCACCCTTGGCTTCATTTTCTCTATAGTATCTTGAGAAAATTTTATCAACATTTACAATGCCTACACCATAATCTTTCACAAGAAAGATAATATCTTCCTTCTCTTTGAAGAGCTGTACCTCTATAGATGTTTGTGTATGACTATATTTAATAGCATTTGAAATTGTATTATCAACAATACGCTGCAACTTTGTTTTGGAAAAATAATAATATATATCTTCTGCAATATTTATCTCAAGGGTAATACCCTTAAGGTTCGCAATCTCTTGAAAATAATCCACACGATTACGTATGAATTTTCCTAAATCTATGTCTTGCCATTTATGTTCTACTCTCCCTTGCTTTACCAAGTAGTCCATATCATTATAGATAGTCGCTAGCGTTTTTGATGCAGACTTCATACGCTGTAGATACTTATTGCTTCCATGTTTGCTCACAAACAAATCGGCATTAAGATTTATAATACTTAAGGGTGTGTTAATTTCATGCATAGAATCTTTTATAAAATTGTCTAACTGTGTATTTAGTTTTTCAAATGGTTTAGAAAAGTTTTTTAACAATAAAAAAGAAAATATAAACAAGGCTATAATAATAGCAATCATCACAGATGCAGCAAAATAGTAAATTTTATTTGCTGTATGTTTCGTGGCAACCAATAAATAATTTGCCCCAAAATAATATCCTTTAGGCAATCTATATATATAATAATAGTGGGTTCTTTTTTTATGAAATCCTTCGGTATAAGAGTTAGGGGTAAAATCAAGTGTTGAAAATAATTCTCTATATTTATTGTCATAGAGTGCTGAAGTGTATGCCTTATATCGAGGAAAATGATAAATTTTAGCACTATTATCATACCCTTGCATAGAGTTTATAATTTGTTTTGCTTGTCCTTCTAATGAGAGTTTAACTTTTGCTTCATCAATCTGCAACAATAAGACCACATACACAATCAATGGCACAATAAGTAATACAGCCAGTACAGCTGTATATATAAGTGCATATTTTTTAGCAAATTCTTCTGTATTAAAAATCAATACTATACCCTACTCCACGGACATTTTGTATAAAGTCTTTATCAAGTTTTTTACGCAGGTTACCTACTTGCACACGTATATTGGCAGAGTCTACCCACTCACCCCATACTTCTTCCCAAAACATTTCACAACTTACCACAGAGCCACGTTGTTTTATGAGTAGTTCTAGTATTTTTGTCTCTGTTTTAGCAAGGACTATCCCCTCATCATGTAAAGTAAGTTTCATCTTTTTAACATCATAGGCATATCCAAAAGGAAGCTCTATTGATTCATCTTCGGAAGCGAAGCATTGGGTTTTCACCACTTGTTCCACACGTAACTTTAGCTCTGCCAAGTCAAATGGTTTACGTATATAATCACAAGCACCACTCTCATAACCACGACTCAAGTCATCAATATCGGTAAGTGATGTAATGAAAATTGCAGGTGTTTTATTGCCATCTTTGCGTATCTCTTCCAGCATTTCAAAACCATTTTTTTCACCAGGCACCTTTACATCTAATAAATACAAATCATAGCTGTTTTCATAGATAGCATCATAGGCATCATCTGAATTAGTAAAACATGTCACTTCATATCCACTGTCTTCTAAAAATTCTTGCACACTTAATGCCAAAACCGCTTCATCTTCTAAAATAAGTATTTTCATTTTATTTCTCCTGTTTTTTTCTCTTTATGCTTGTTTGAAAGTACCATGTCTATCAGTTCTTCTTTTGTGTAGGATCTTAAAATAGATTTTGCTTCAAGTTCTAATCCTACCTTATCTTCCTTTTGTAGTTTAGGTAAAAGTGCAATAAGGTCTTTATCGTATTGATTACGGAAACTCCCATAAGAATTGTCCCAAGCATTGACTACTTTTTTAATATCATCATCTGAAAATTGTGTAAAGAAGGAAACACTTTCATTCTCTTTTTCAAATTTTTTAAGTACATCATCAGAGATTGCCAATACATAGATACCTATTTGTTTACCTTTACCATTGTACATAGGCTCATGCAAATAAAGTATATCATCTTCATACGCATAACTCTTGGTTAAAAAGGCATCCCAATCAAGCATCTCAATCTTAGGTAAAAGTTGCTGATTAAAGTTTTGATTTGCAATAACATACCCTTCAAGAAGGGGAAAGTCTCTCATAAGTTCTGCCTGTTCCAAATATTTTTCGTCCATCAAAGCAAAAAGTTCAATCCCCCGATTTCGTAATTTAATAGCAAACTCATCCACAAGTTTAATAACTTCCAAGTAACCCAAAATCTTTAAACCACTCCGAATTGGTATCGTTGCTTTAAAGGTAAGCAGTCTTCCCGTCTCCATACCCACTTTGGGTTCATTGTTTCGGTTAAGGGTATCAAGGTCATCCCTAAACCACCATATAGGCATTCCCTCAAACCCTTCATTCCATGAACGTGCAAAGATGAAAAAGTCTGGTGTTAACACTTGAATACGTAAAGATTTTAAATGCGTATATTTTTTAAATCGTTCAGAAATATTGGACAATATTTTATACCCTTTACCCTCATCATCTGAGATAAGTGCATTTTTTAATTCTCCATCTTCAGAAAGTGCCATAGAAAATGAGAGTAAATCAACCATTTCATAGTCTAACCCTGCACGGAAATTCTCTATAACATGATCGCCTAGAGCAATAAGCCTATCTTCTTTGTCATTTTGAACAAAGAAAAATACAGAAGTAAAAAGTACAATTAAAAGTATAAAAATAGCATAGAGAGACAATTTATTAAAATAGTTTTCAATTTCATATCCTTTTATATTACCCAGCACTTTTATCCTTTATTAATTTGAATGCATTATTATACATATTATTTATATAACTTTTACAGTGACGCACTATAATCTTTGGTATGAAAAAGAAATTGAAACAATTACAAATAGAAATATCTAAGCACATCATAGGTCAGCATGCACTCATAGATGCTCTACTCATAGGACTACTCTCTAACGGTCATCTCCTCATAGAGGGTGTACCAGGGTTAGCCAAAACCACCGCAGTCAATGCCCTAGCCAAAGCCATAGGGTTAGACTTTAAACGCGTACAGTTTACTGCAGACTTACTGCCTTCAGACATACTAGGTGCAGAAGTCTACCACCCCAAAACAGAAACATTTGTACTCAAAAAAGGTGCCATTTTTACCAACCTACTCTTAGCAGATGAAATTAACAGAGCATCAGCAAAAGTACAGTCTGCCCTACTAGAGGTTATGCAAGAGAAGCAAGTCACCATTGGAGACCATAGCTTTAAAGTGGATGAACCCTTTTTAGTCTTGGCCACACAAAACCCCATAGACCAAGAAGGAACCTATGCACTCCCTGAAGCACAACTAGATAGGTTTATGATGAAAGTCACAGTAGGGTACAACACCGAAGCTGAAGAGTTTGAGATAGCCAAAAAGGCTGCCAGTCATTCTTTTGAGCCTATCACACAAGTCATCACGGAAGAGGATTTAAAACAGATGCAACAAGAAGTACAAGATATGTATATAGATGATGCTCTCACCGCTCATATAGTTAAACTTATCTTTACTACACGTACCCCTAGCAAATATGGACTTGAGAGTTTAGAAAATGTCATCGCATACGGGGCAAGCCCAAGGGCAAGCATAGACATGATAAAAGCTGTTAAAGCCTCTGCTTATCTACGTGGTAACAAAGAAGTCTCACCTATAGACATCGCCCTATGTGCTAAAAATGTCTTGCGTCATCGCATTACACTCACTTACGATGCCCAAGTAGATGACCTCAACGTTGATGACATCATTGACACACTCATGCAAAACATTGAGAGTGCCTAAGCCCTATGGAACTACACGACATATTTCCCGAAGTACCCATCGTAGAATATTCGTTGTACACTTTTTTAGCCCTGTGTCTCGTGGGGTTAGCCCTACTCTATTTTCTCTACAGAGTCCTCAAAAATAGAAGTAAAAAGCTACAACCTCTGCACATACTAGAACACTATAATTCTAACGATGCCAAGCAAACAGCTCACCAAGTAAGCTACTATGGAAAACAACTTGCTAAGAATGAAGCACACAAGCAACACCTTGCTTCACTAGAAGCAAAATTAAAGAGCTACAAATACCTCAAAACATCACCATCCCTTAGCTCTGAGTTACAAAAAGAGATAGAGAAATTGATAGATAGCATCAAGGATAAAAAGGCATGATAGAAACGTTCACCTTTGGCTACCCTTGGGTACTGCTACTCATTCTTATTTTTATACTCTTAGACTATCTACGTACTTCACAAGCACTCAGCTACTACATGCCCCATGCCTCATGGTACAAAACGCCTAGTACCCTACCTACAAGATGGCAACACTTTGTCAAGTGGATCATGATACTCTCTGCCATACTTGCATTGGCAAATCCACTTGTATATAGAGAAAGTAAAACTGTAAAAAAAAATGCCCTAGACATCGTCCTAGCCTTAGATACCAGTGGGTCTATGAGCCTTTATGGTTTTAACCCAAAATCTCACAAACAAACACGACTAGAAGTCGTCAAGGAAGTAGTCACCAACTTCATACAAACACGTAAAAATGACCGCATAGGATTGGTGGTCTTTGGTACACACAGTAGCATCGCTTCACCACTGAGCTTTGACAAGGAGGCACAAACTACCTTTGTGAAAGCACTTCACATCGGGGCATTGGGTAAGAGTACGGCACTCATAGATGCCATCGTCTCTTCAGTACAGCTACTCAAAGAAAGTAGTTCCAAATCTAAAGTCATGATCTTACTCAGTGATGGGGAGGATTCTTCTAGTAAAGTACCTCTGCCCATAGCACTTAAACTGGCTAAAAAATATGGCATAAAAATTTATACTATCATCATAGATCAAACCCACAGTAACATCATGAAACTCATAGCCAAAGCCAACCACACCAAAGCATACAACCCTAAAAACAAAGAGGCACTTCAACAGGTCTACACACATATAGACACACTAGAGAAAAGCAGACTCTTTTCACAAACACTGAAAACACCTCAGCCTCTCTATCACTATTTTCTACTTATTGCTTTACTCTCAGGCTTACTCTTGCTTGCACGTAAAAAAGTCACGGAGGTGTTTTAATGTTTTTCTACACCCCTATAGCCTTGTGGCTTCTGCTCTTGCCTCTGTTGTTACTCTTTCTTCATCATAAGAAAAGTAACCTACTAGAAAAGCACTTCTCTAAAGCCATGCTCCAAAAACTACAGCTTCAAAGTTCTTTCTTTAGCCCTAGAAAAAAACACATGGTTTTTTCTCTCATCTTGGCACTTTTCATCGTGGCTCTGGCACGACCTGTCAGCAAACGTCCTACGCTTCACCTCCCTGTGAACAAACCTGCCGTCATCTTGGCACTAGATGTCTCTAAGTCTATGCACCTTACAGATGTCTACCCTTCACGCTTAACGCTTGCTAGAGAAAAACTAGAAGCCTTTGTAGACAAAGCTTCAGGCTTTGACATGGGCATACTCCTCTACGCCCAAGATGCCTATATGCTCTACCCACTCACCCATGAGAACAGCACACTCTCTTACCTGCTTAGAGATGCTAACCTAAGTCACACTTTCGCACCCAACACCAACCTCTTTTCCTCACTAGAAGGTGGTGCTGGACTACTCAAAAGCCATAACAATCCACACATCCTCCTACTCACCGATGACAACGCTACGCTCATACGCACCAAAGAGTTAGCCTACTTACAAACCAAAGGCATCAAGCTCTCTGCCCTTTCACTCACTAAAGAGACACCCTCTAGCCTACAAAGCCTATGTGAAAAAAGTGGAGGAACTTACCAACCCTACACATGGTCACAAGAGGACATCACTAGCCTCATACAGCACATCACCTCTGCTCCTCTCACGTCACAAACCAAAGCGTACGATGTCCCGAACCTAAAAGAGTACTACATTTACCCTCTGGCACTTGCACTGCTACTGCTTGCCTTGCTCTTTTTACCGTTGAGAAACCCTGTATCGTCTGTACTTCTGTTACTCTTATTTACTGTGGCAACACCTATGCCCACTCATGCTTCTGTGCTTGACTTTTGGTACTTACACCAAGCAGACAAGTATGTACAGCACAAAGACTACAACAACGCCATAGAGCTATACAAAAAAGCAGACCTCACGCCACAAGGGTACTACAACCTAGCAAGTTCTCTCTACAGAGCATCACAGTTCATAGAGGCTGTGACTTATTATAAAAAAGCTCTAGGCAATAACAAAGTCTTTAATGCCAAGATCTACTACAACATCGCCACTGCGTATGCACACAAAAACAAACTAGACTTCGCCAAAGAGAGCTACGAAAAGTCCCTTGCCTTGCACCCTTACGCTGTGACACGAGAGAACCTAAAAACCATACAACTGCTACTCAAAGTCCAACGTAAGAACTTAGACAAAAAATACCAAAAACTATACTTTAAGCCCATAGCCCCAAGTGACTTTGTCAAAGCATCTGTCTTTTCAGACTACAGCATCAAGCTACAGACCTTACTCCCTAGCCAAGAGCAGCAGTGGTTTAACAAGATACTAAAGCACAAAAACCCCGTGTACCTCCAAAAGCTACACACTACCAAAAGGAGTCAAGATGCCTCACTTCCTTACTAGAGTTATGCTTTTACTAGTTTTAAGCAGTCACCTCTGCTACAGCTACACCTTTAGCATGAGTTGTGACAAGACAGCACTCATGGTAGGGCAAAAGGCAGAAATTACTCTCACCCTACGTTACAGCAACCTAGAAGACTACGATATAGAAGAGCTAAAGTTTGAAGCCTTTCAAACTACACTACTAGAAGACACCGAAATACAAGACAGCAACCACACATGGCTAGTCACCCAACGCTACGCCCTCACCCCACAAAAAGCAGGTACCTTTACCCTCACTTCTCCCACCGCACACCTAGAGAGCATTGCTCCCGAGTACCAAGAGCGTTACAACCGTAACAAATACCTAGTAAAAACAGACATCCAAGCCAAGCCCCTCACCCTAGACATCTCACCCCTACCACAAGGGCTAAAAGTCACGGGGACATACACACTCACTACAGAGGTAGTCAAACAAAAGGTAAAAGCAGGAGAACCCGTACACTTCACCCTGTACCTCAAAGGAGAAGGAAACATAGCAGACCTAAGCTTCTTCACCCTAGCCATCCCCCACACTACGGTGTACGAAACACGTACGGGTACCAACAAAAAAGAGTTCGACATCGTCTCAGACCACAACTACACCATCCCCTCACTCAGCCTACAGTACTACAACCAAAGCACCCAAAGTGCAGAACTACTTTCTAGCCAAGCCTTTGGCATAGAGGTCATCACCGCTCCTACAGCACAGAAGAGTAAAGCTAAAGTACTACTTGTCTTGTTACTCATTTTTGCAGGGTTACTCTACTACCTCTACCTTCTCTTTAGTTCACTTGCTCACTTAGACAAAAAGGCTACGTTTATCAAAGTACTTAAAAAATCTAAGACTAAAGAGGAGCTTTTAGCTAAAGTGGCACCTTATTTGGGGAAAGATAGAGGGTTGGATAGGTTGGTGTTTAGGCTTGAGGGGGTGGAGGATGGTGGTTTTCTTAAGCTGAAGAGGAAGATTATTCACTACTTTAAGTGATTATCTAAAAGTCTCTTTCCATGTACTACAGCGACTAGAAAAACTCTAGTCTCCTCTACTTTATAAATAAGCCTATAGCTATATACAAATATTTCACGAATAGCCTCATCATTAAATTCAGGTACTTTTCGACCTATTCCAGAAAATTCTTGAAGTATCTCTGCTTTTTCAAAAAATTTTGAAACTACAGATTTTGCATAAATTGGGGAATCTTTTTCTATATAGGTGGCAATAGACTCAATATCTTCAAGAGCTTCTTCCGACCACTCTAGTTGGAAAGCCATTTAGACATTCTCTCTTTTGCATCTTGATGGGATGAGAGTTCACCCTCTTCTGCACGAGTGATGCCATTTTTTACTTTTTCTACTACATAAAGGTGATACTGAATATCTTCATAAGTACAATTATCTGGAAGATTTTGAATCATCTCTTGGGCTTCTTGTTTTACAGCTAACATGTACTCTCCTTTTTTGATTGTATTATATCATATTTGTTTTTTGCGTTATAAATAGGTTGTTATTTCAGCTAGTTCTCACTGTTTTTTATTCTTATATATATTTTCTCTATATCATCTATACTCTTCCCACTCACCCCTGCAACGTTAGCAAACTCTCGCCATTTTTTTGAAGCTTCTCGTACTTCATCTACTATAGCAGAACCTTTTTTAAGTCCGTGTTTCTTAGCCAATGCAAATAAATGTTCAAAGCTAGGGTTTTTTCCCTCTCCCATATACATGGTACTATGCTCTCTCCACACTATTTTAAACTATACTTTCGGCACTCTTGCTCCACAAAAGCATTTTTCTCATAAAAACTCAAATAGTTCTCAGTCGTATCACAGTCAAAGGCTAAGACTTTATCTTTCAAGTACTTTTCGTAGGTAAAGTCTAACATAGAAGTCTGTGCATCTAAAAGTACTGAAGCAAAATCTTCTTGGAAATCTTCGATGGCTTTTTTCATAGCCAGTTGCATACTCTCATCTTCTGTGAGTATGATGTCCCAACGTCTTGGTATTTTTAGTGCATTGACGACACTTTGTACAGAATACACATAGCCTGTTGTCTCTAAAAACTTTAACTCTAAGTCTAAAAAGAGTTTTTTTATCTCTATAGGTTTTAGCACTTTAAACAGAAAATAGATGTCAAACATATCTTTAACAGTATCGGTTCTGTCACAAAAGGCTTTGAGCTTATAAAGTAGTAGATTGTAGTAATTTTCTATACGAGGGAAGTCTGCATGTTTTATGTATGCTAAGTCTCCTAGTCTATCTGCCGTAAAGTGCTTCACTACGTTTTCCCAAAACAATATTTTTTCAGTCTTAAACTGTGTTTCAAGTACAGGCAAGAGCTTTTCTATCTGTTTGATGCTGAGAAGTTTCAAAATATCTTTATAATAGAGGTTTTCAAAAAAAGGTTTGACAAACTTGGTATTTGCTTTTTTCACTTCTTTGAGTACATAGCTGGCATCATATGCTTTACCCCAAAAAGCAACTTGTATTTCTTTTTCCAGTCTAGTGTTCAGAGTAACTTTTGTGAGGGGCTTTAGTTTAAGTGTTCTAACATTTTCTAAAAAAGCCAACTGTTTCAAAAGTACAAAGGCATACTCTGGCACATGCCCACCCCTCTTCCATCCTGCTACAGTATCATAAGGTATCTTACACTTTTGGGCAAACTCTTTTTTGTTAAACCCATAGTATTTTAAAGCTTTATTAAAATGATGATTGCTAGTTTTTTGCATTTTTACTCCAAAATATTTAGTTTATTTGTTATATTAACAATATTATAGCATATTTTAAAGTTTTTGACAGGTTGGTGTTTGAGGTTGAAGGGGTGGAGGATGGTGGGTTTTTTAGGGTGAAGAGGGAGATTGTTAAGTGCTTTAAGTGCTTGTCTATAAACCTTATCTAAATAGCTAAAGCCATTTAGACATTCGTTATTTTATCATTTGAGAGGGATGTGTTCATTCAATGTCAGACTCCTATTTAAACAATTTTTATAAACAGTCAGACACTTTTGATATACTACTAGTATTAAAGTGGGACACTATATTCCTCCAATAAAGAATTAGCTCCATAATTAGGATTATTATGATTAATAGTATTTTTTTATCACGAAATGCACAGTTTTATAAAATTAAAGTTAATAAACATATTACAAATAAAGTTATCGAAGACATTATTAAAGAAGCATCAAATAACAAACAATCTACAAGTTATTTAGTTAATGAATTTAGAGTATTAAAAAACATTAATAACACAGCATATAAATATACATTAAGAGTTTACAAGGCAAAGAGAAAAGTAGATTTTATTTTTAATGATAATAATCATGATGTAATACACGCCTTTATATTATTAGTTGAATATGATAATCATCTTATTGTGTTTAAAAAGAGTACTAGTACTATAACATCTAGTATGTCTAAAATATTTGAATTATTAGATTATGGAAAGATATTAAATATTGTAGATGATACTATGCATATACAAAAAGTCGCTTTACGTAATATGACAATATCAGGTGAAGCAATCCATTCTCATTCCTATGAAACACCTGGAAACTTAAATGGCTTACTTTCAATGCATTCTGCCGGAAAAGCAATTCCACAAAATATGAAAGTTAAAAAAGACACAAGTTCAAAAAGTTTAACTGCTTCAACAGGAAGAATAATTGAGTCTTCAGGGCGTTATCAATTTGATGAATTATTTGAATGGGCAAAAGAGCAGTTGCTAATTATGAACTCGGCACATGACAATAAGTTTCTTGAAAAATTTGCTCAACCAGTGTCATTATTAAGTATATTACCATTAATAGATCCAAAAGCAATTTTACTTGAAGCACATACCATTAGAGAAGAGTTAGATAGTAGTAATATTGAATTTGTTATCTACAAAGAATATCCATCTAAAAAATATAAACGTATAGATAATAAAGCAAGAAAAAAAATATTAGAAATACTAGAGAAAGTATATGATATTGATATATGTAGAGATACTGTAAGTAAAGAAATTAGTCATTCTATAATAATAGATTCTGCCACCCATGAGAAATTAGGAAGCTTAAAAATTAATGACAAAAGTTTAACATTTGACATCCCTTTATTGAGACGAATATATATAAAAGAAAATACCTCTTTTATTAGTTTGCAAAAATATTTAATAAATAAAAAGCTATATAGCATTGTATTTAGTAACTTTAAGTATATGTATTTTAGAGGTGCTTGTTTCAAAGACTCTACTGGAAAATCAGAGATTGATAGTATTTTAAATACATTAATACCACAAACAAGGTTTGGTACCGTAATAGATGAAAAAGGAACAATTACTACAACACATACAAAGTTTGATTCTTGTTCTATGTTTGATGCAGTTGAAGATATCCAAGTAGATGATGATTATATTTTTTGTGATGACCTAGGAATAGAATGGTGTGACCATATCACCATCAATACTACAGAAAAAAAGATAAGATTTATACATTCTAAAGCCGCTACTTCTACTAGTTTAAGTGCAAGTAAAATGCATGAAGTAGTAGGACAAGGTATAAAAAATTTAGGAAACATGGGATTTACTTTAAATGATTTAATCACAGCAAAAGAAAGTAAATTTGGTGAAAAGTATAAAAGAGATAAAATTACTAGTAATATAGATAGAATACGAAAAAGTGCATTTGAAAATACGGATAAAGATATTATTAATTCTGTTATAAATGATTATGAAACACATAGAGAATGTATATTAAGTTGTTCATTCCTGTCTAAAGCAGATATAGAACTTGCATTTGAAAAAATAAAAAATGATGAGTATGTAAAAGGTAATATATATCAGTTATTTTGGATTATTTCATCATTTATACATGCATGTAGAGGAAGTAATGTTATACCTATTATTTATTGTAAAGTCTAATAACACCTTATAACAAATAAAAAAAACTTAAGGGGTCATGCTAGATTAACCCTATAAATGCTCATAAACTTTCCAATATTTTAACCCTTACGGCGATAGTGTGATTGTTGGCATAGTTACTTTACGTGGTGGGATAGCAATCCCACCCTACGAGATAATTTACAAAATCCCCAAACTCTGAGCATCCATCCTAGAAAATGCAAACCATTTTTTACCCAAATCTTTCAAACTAACCCCTAAATGATGTGGAACTTCTAAAAGTTCAAGCACATAGGTATCTTTAAAAACTCCTTGTGTATTTTGTGGCAATTCTCTCACCATTGGTGACAGTTTTTTATCAGCAAGCAATGTTCGCTCATATGATGAACTATTTATTTGTCTCTCTAGCTCTCTTTTTGAATAGTTATTTTTATATGATATAATAACCTCATATTACATAAGGAGTTTTCATGTCCATTAATGATATTAAAACTATGCCCATTCAAGAACGTATGCATCTTATGGAAGCAATATGGGAATCCTTTGTACATGATGATGCTACATCATCCCCAGCATGGCATAAAGAGATACTAGATAATAGAACAAAACTTATGCAAACAGAAAATGTAAAAACATACTCGATAGATGAACTCAGACAACAGAAATAAATGAAATTTTATACTGTCATTACTACTGAGTTCGCTCTCAAAGATTTAAAACTAGCCCAAACCTTTTATGAAAATCAAGCACCACAACTAGGTGACTACTTTTTTGATACTTTAGTGACCGATATCGAATCATTACATTTGTATGCAGGTATTCACGTTAAAGAACTTGGATATTTTAAAATGCTCTCTAAGCGTTTTCCTTATTCAATCTACTATGAAACATATGATGACATAGCTAGAGTCATTGCTATATTAGACCAAAGACAAAACCCTCTTCACCACTATAAGCAACTAAACAAAAGAGATTAATATTCTCTAATAATGCTTATCCGTATGATAACGGAGACAACCTCTCCAATATCCCCAAACTCTGAGCATCCATCCGAGAAAATGCAAACCACTTTTTACCCAAATCTTTCAAACTAGCCCCTACATGATACACCTCTACCTCATCTATGATTAAAAATCTATCATGTGAAGCATCAAGCTTTTTAACCACTATGGGCTTGTACTGAGTGTTGTATTTGTCTACATCAAGTTTGAGCTGTTTGGAGATGGTTTTAGTGTAAAGTATCACTTCGATATTTTGATTTTTGCTAAAGAGTGTCAAGACACTCTCATCTATGTAGTTGTCTATCAGAACAATGGAATGTTTAGCACTCTTAATGAGCTTAGCCATGAACACATACGCATCAAACACCTGCCCATCGTAAAATATGCCTTGCATGGGGCTAAGTGAAGTGTCTTCAAGTAAAGTGCTTATGCTTCCTACCTTCTCTTTCAGCTGTGCCACATCAGTTTCCAATGATACAAATCGTTCATTGGTTATCTTGTCACCATTGATGGCATAGCCATTTGTAATGTAGTTTTTTAGTACAGAAGTAGCCCATTGTCTAAACTTGGTAGCTTTAATAGAATTGACTCTATAACCCACCGATATAACCACATCAAGATTATAATGTTCCAAGTTTCGTGCAACTTCTCTACCACCTTCATTTTGAACTGTTCGGAAATTCCGAACAGTTGAATTTTTATGCAACTCGCCACTATCAAAAATAGATTTGACATGCTCACTAATGTTCGCTTTACTCGAATTAAATAGCTCAACTATCTGTTTTTGCGTAAGCCAAATAGTCTCTTCTTGTATAGATATATCAAGTTCTATCTCACCACTTTGGTATATCTCTATCTGAGTGTTCATATTTTACTCTCCATTTATACATCTGCACAAATACTAACACATCTGTTTCAAAATATGTAAAAATATGTCAAATTGACATATTTTTGTAGGCAAATACTTTTTTACCATTGATTTACACTTATTCGTTATGATGTAATAAAAGGACAAACCATGAAAAAAATACTCCTACTTCTCCTCACCCTCTCTACCCTTATGTTCGCAGATACTTCTGCTAAAGTGGTCTATGACTTGACGACCAAAAATATCAAAGCCTTTGAAATGAAAATACTCAAAGCCATCGTAGCCAATAAAGCCCACTACGAGAGTAAACTTAAAGAGTTAGATGTGACCGTGGTTATACATGGAGGTTCTTATAGATACTTTACAAAAGA
>Ga0256824_10000115_pt1 | contig 26500 bp, 23 predicted proteins | sample CV67metaG_FD_191570 | JGI IMG/M metagenome (GOLD analysis project Ga0256824, IMG submission 191570) | Hydrothermal vent microbial communities from East Pacific Rise, Pacific Ocean - CV67 | ecosystem: Environmental > Aquatic > Marine > Hydrothermal vents | place: Pacific Ocean: East Pacific Rise...
CAAACCTGTAGGTTCGATTTCATCGAACGCTAAATATAAATTCAATTTTTAAAAATATGATTTTGTTTTCAATATTTGGTTTTATCGTTCGATGAAATCGCATACACGTCAACCTAATGAATTAAATTCCTATATTTAGGGCTTTTGAATTGTAGGGTCGATTCATCGACCATATACTGAGACAAATGTCTATTTCATGGTCGGTAAACCGACCCTACGCGAGAAGCCCATAATTAGCTGTTTAGAGATGAAAAATATCTTAAGTTGACGCGTATGCGATGAAATCGAACCTACAGCAATCCAACCTTATAAAAAAGAGAAAAAATGATAGAAAAAATCCACATACAAAATTTCAAATCCATTTATGACCTAGAGCTAGAAGTAGGAAGAGTCAACCTTTTTATTGGAGAGAATGGTTCAGGAAAAAGTAACTTGCTAGAGGCTTTGGTTTTTGTTTCGGCTAGTCTTTTAAATAAGTTGGATAATGAATTTCTTGTATCAAGAGGGTTAAGAGTTCCTGAACCAAGCTTAATGAAAAGTGCATTTGATAATACTTCTAAAGATGAAATAATTGAAATTTTATTAACACATGATAATAATTTACAAACAAACTTTAAATTAGATAATCAAAATACCAATTATTCTAAATGGATGAGACTCCATACAAATTCAATTAAAAATGAATTAGAATATCAGAACTTACTAGAACAAACATTGGAAGGTAAGCAAATAACTGAGCAAAATAAGAGTAAATTATTATCATATTTAAATAAAACTAGTTTAAATGCTATAACAGCTAAATATGTTGACTTTTTTATTTACTCCCCTGAAAATACAGCATTAAGAACATTTGAAAAAGAAGGACAAATTCAACCTTTAGGAATCAATGGCGAAGGTCTCCTAAAACTCCTAAAAGTAATAAACAACTACGAAGATAAAAGCTACATAAACACTATTATCGAATCTCTACAACTCTTTAATTGGTTTGAAGATATAACTATACCTAGCGATATTTCATCGCTAGAAGACAGAGTAATTATAAAAGATAAATTTTTATACAGAGAGTTTACACAAAGAAGTGCAAATGAAGGATTTCTATTTATTCTATTTTATATTACTCTTATAGTAGCGAAAGAGACCCCAAAGGCTTTTGCTATAGACAATATAGATGCTTCACTTAATCCAAAGCTCTGTACTAAGTTAATGACACTATTAACTGATTTAGCCAAGAAATACAATAAACAGATATTCTTAACCACACATAACCCTGCTATTTTAGATGGAGTTGATTTAAATGATAACGAGCAGAAGCTTTTTGTGGTCTCTCGAAATAAAAAGGGCTATACGCGAATGAAAGAGATAACAGCCAAAGATAAACCAAAATCTTCTACAAATGAGCCTTTAAAACTTTCTGAAGCCTTTCTTCGTGGCTATTTGGGTGGTTTACCAAAAGGCTTTTAGATGGCAAAGTTTGGGTTAATAACAGAGGGGATTACAGACCAAATTGTTATTGAGAATATTTTATGTGGATTTTACAAAGATTATGATGATTTAGATGAGGAGATTTCTCCTCTTGAACCTCCTCGTGATGAGACAGACATGAAACAAGCCTATAGTGAATTTGGTACAGGTTGGAGTGCTATATTTAACTATCTTTCAGAGACACGATTTCGTGATGATGTATTAAACAGTGAGTATGTTATTATTCAGATAGATACAGATATTGCAGAGGAGTTTGGTTGTTCTCTAACTCAATCTGTTGAAGAGATTATTAAATCTGTTATTGAAAAAATAGTAGAGAAGATTGATAGTAAAGAGCTGTTTTATCAAGAAAATAGAGAAAAAATTATCTTTGCTATCTCTGTTCACTCTTTGGAGTGTTGGATTTTGCCTATTTATGAATCAAATAAAAAAGAGAAAATAATAGGTTGTGAAGATAAACTAAAAAAGGCTGTAGTCAAAGTCTCTAAAAAATTAAAAGTGGATAAGAACTATAAAAATTATGATAAGTTAACCCAAGATTTTTTAAAACATAAAAAATTAATGAAAATAACTTCTCAAAACAGTAGCTTTCAAATTTTTATAGATAAACTACCAAAAGAAATTTAAACAAAAGGAAAACATTGAATTTTAGCACATACATGAACGAGTGGCTTTATGGGGAAGATGGGTATTATAAAACATTTAAAGCCATCGGTAAAGAGGGTGATTTTTATACGGCTGTGAGTACCAGCTCATTTTTTGGGGCGAGTATTGCGAACCATTTTTATAAACTTATAAAAGAGGAAGCCTTTAAAAAAGATGGTTGGCTCATCGAAGTGGGGGCTCATAAAGGGTACTTGCTTTGTGACATGATTCAGTGGCTTTATACACTTGACCCAACTTTGGTACAAACTTTAAAATTTGGAATCGTAGAGCGTCAACCTCATGTTCAAAAAGAACAACTGGCTTACATAGAAGAACGTTTTGGTTCTGACATACAGATTACCCATTTTAACGATATTGATGAGGTGGAAGTGGAGTATGCTTTTGTGGTTGCAAATGAGATATTTGATGCATTTCCTTGTGAACTGATAAAAGATGGTGAAGAAGCTTTTGTGGTTGACAATGTGGTGGAGTGGAAAGAAGCAGACAAAGATTTATTGGCTTTTGCTGAGAAGCACCGACAGGTCAAGGGTGAAGTGGCTGTGGGTTATGAGGAGTTTGCTCTTCATATGGCAAAAGGGATTAAGCATTGTGATTTTGTTTCGTTTGATTATGGTGAAAAATTTGTACGAAATGATTTTTCTATTCGTGTTTACCAAAAACATAAAACCTTTCCCCTTTTTGATGAAGAGTTAACCTTGGCAGAGGCATTTAAAACAGCCGATATCACTTACGATGTAAACTTTGGTCATGTGATAGATGCGTTTGAAGAGGCTGGTTTTACTTTGGACAAGTATGAAACACAAGCACGTGCTTTGGTACGTTTTGGATTGATTGACATCTTAGAACAGTTTGCCAAACAAACGACACAAAGTAACTATGTTAGGGAAGCCGATAAAATCAAGACACTTATTGCTCCGACCATTATGGGTGATAAGTTTAAAATGGTACACTTCCGAAAATAGTTTAAAAGGGAAGATACGATGTTTTTAACTCAAATGTCATCAGAAAAAAGAGCCACGGTTGTGGCAACTGTTATCGCAACCATGCTCACACTGATTAAGTTTTTTATAGGGGTTGCTTCGGGTTCTGTGGCTGTTTTGGCTTCGGCTATTGACTCACTGCTTGACACACTCATCTCTATTTTTAACTTCTTTGCCATCCGTAAGTCGGAAGAGAAAGCGAGTGATGAGTTTCAGTATGGAAAAGGGAAAGTTCAAGCCATCGCAGCTGTGATAGAGGGGACGGTTATAACCATCTCTGGGCTTTACATCATCTATGAAGCGATTCAAAAAGCGATGCATGGTTCTAAAACAGAGCTATTGACCCCTGCTATTATTGTGATGCTTATCTCGATAGTGGTGACATTTTTCTTGGTTCAGTACCTTTTAAAAGTAGCCAAAGAGACCGATAACTTGGTGATAAAATCAGATGCTTTACATTACCAAACTGACCTTTGGAGTAATGGGGTGATTTTACTTTCATTGGGAATCGTTTATTTTACAGGTTTAGAGTGGGTTGATGCACTGTTTGGATTTGGGATAGGGATTTATATTATCTACTCTGCTTATGAGATTATAGAGGAGGGGATTGCTATACTTCTTGACCGAGCTTTAGAAAAAGAGATGGTGGATGAGATAAGAGAACTGATAGACTCTCATCCTGAAGTTAATGGTTATCATTGGTTAAAAACCAGAACCGATGGGACGATTAACTTTATAGAGTTTCATTTGGTGCTACAACCCAATATGTTTTTAATCGAAGCTCATAGAATTTCTGACCAAATAGAAGATAAAATTATTTTACTTGATGATAAAAAACGATGGATTATTACCCCACATTATGACCCTTATGATGATGAAGACATTAACAATGCCGTAGCCGATGGAAAAGCATTAGGGCAAGTGACCAAATGATTTACTTACTCTCTCCCTTAACAAAAGAGGGGACACACTCTTTGCCTATGATATCGTTTAAGCTGGTGAGTGATGTTATAGACTTTTCTAACTGTGACACACTGATGTTTACTTCTAAACAAGCCGTGGTTTCAGCCGATACCATAGATAAAAGTTGGAAAAAGTACCCTTGTGTTGCCATCGGTGGAGCGACAAAATCTAAAATTGAAGAGCTTGGGGGAAAAGTAATCTATTATCCAAAAGATTTTTATGGTGAAGCTTTGGCAAAAGAGATAAAGAGGAGTTTTTCAGATAAAAAGTTACTCTATCTTCGACCCAAAGAGGTTTCTTTTGATAGTAAAACTTATTTGGCAGAAAGTGACATAATATTAGAAGAGCAGATTATTTATGAAACATCATGTCAAGAGTATGAAAAAAATCAAAAACCAGAAGAGAATGCTGTTATTATTTTTACTTCCCCTTCAACTATAAAGTGTTTTTTTAAGAACTTTGAGTGGGATGAAAGTTATGTTGCAATCTTAATTGGTCATGCTACAAAGGAACATTTACCTAAAATGTGTAAATATGTAATATCTGATAAACCACTCATTGATTCCTGTTTAAGCAAAGCAAAAGAAATAGAAAAAAATAGGGTTTTTTAGCCATTTTTTACCAATTTTATTGCATTTATTGTCTGAAATTGCTATAATCTGCTTAACCTGGATGGTTCGACTACTGTTATATGTGGTCCAACATTATCTATTGTGGGACATGTAGTTAATCGGTGTGTAAATGCTTTCGTTTGAGCCTAGCTTAGTCTGGCGAGAAGATGTTTCCTAAAGATTGCTCTCTCCTACACCGTTGGCTTTTTAGGGCCGGCTTTTATACAGAACGGCTGTTCGGGGGCTTTATAGACTTCTTATCCAACCCTATATCCTCTATATATTATCTATTGTACATCATATTTCATCGTGAATCCTCTTGAATTAGCTAAGGCTAGTCCTGCGAGTATACACAATAAAATCTAATGCACACTAGACAATATCTAAAGAATACAGGATTAGATAAGCAGTCTATTTTATTTTTCTAATTATTAAATTTTTATATCAGTATTTAAGATTGAGACAATAACTGTTTCTCAATCGTCTATGGCATTGCTAGAAGCCAAAACCTCTTATATTAGAAGCTAATAATCAATAGTGTATAATGTCAAAATTTTATTGTGGAGTGTGTTGTAGTGAATGTATTAATAATCGGTGCTGGTGGACGTGAGTATTCTATAGGGATGGCTCTTGCTAAGGATGAAAAAGTAGAGAAGTTATATTTTGCCCCTGGAAATGGTGCAACCGATGAGTTGGGTGAAAACTTAACGATTTCTGATTTTTCTGAATTGGCTGATTTTTGTGAAGCAAATGGTGTTGAACTAACCATCGTAGGACCTGAAGCTCCTTTGGTTGATGGGATTGTTGACCTATTTGAAGAGCGTGGTTTAAAAATCTTTGGACCATCGGCACAAGCTGCACAGCTAGAGGGTTCTAAAATATTTATGAAAAACTTTTTAGCACGTCACAATGTACCAACAGCGAAGTACATCGAGACAGATTCTCTGGAAGATGCTTACAAGTTTATTATGACTTTAGAAGCCCCTATTGTTGTGAAAGCAGATGGTCTTTGTGGTGGTAAAGGGGTGATTATTGCTCAGAGTCATGACGAAGCAAAAAGAGCTGCTGGTGAGATGCTTTCGGGTAACTCATTTGGTGATGCTGGAACATCTATTGTCGTAGAAGAGTTTTTAGATGGTTACGAGCTTTCTGTTTTTGCTATTTGTGATGGTGAAGATTATGTTGTACTCCCTGCTGCACAAGATCATAAGCGTTTACACAATGATGACCAAGGACCAAACACAGGTGGGATGGGTGCTTATGCTCCAACACCTTTGGTAAATGATGAGATTTACAGAAAACTTGATGAACGTGTTATTGTTCCTACCTTAGAGGGGATGAAGAGTGAAGGTATGCCATTTAAAGGGGTACTTTTTATCGGTGTGATGGTGGTCAATGATGAGCCAATTATTTTAGAATATAATGTCCGTTTTGGTGACCCAGAATGTGAAGAGATTATGCCTCTTTTAAAGTCTTCTGCTTTAGATTTGTTTTACAAAGGTGCAACCAATGACCTTAAAAATTTAGAGATAGAGTTTCATGATAAATTTGCAGTAGGTGTTGTTATGGCATCTAAAGATTACCCTTATAAGAGTTCTGCTCCTGCTCAGATAATCGTTGATGATATTGTCCATGATGATATTTTTAAAGAGAATGCACATATCTCTTATGCAGGGGTAAGCCGAGGGGAAGATGGAGAGCTGTATGCAACAGGTGGTCGTGTACTGGTTTGTGTAGGTTTAGGTGATAGCATTAAACAAGCTCAACAACGTGCATATATGTTGGTGGGTCAGGTTCACTTTGCTGGTAAACAGTGTCGAACAGATATTGCTTATCAGGCATTAGAAAAATAAACTATAATTGATGCGTAGCTTCTTACTCCTAGCCATTTTTTCTACGTTGCTTTTGGCAAAACAGACCATAGAGGTTTTTGCTAAAAAGGTACACTCTACCATAGACTTTTTTGAAGCGAGTGGTGATGTGGTCATTTTATATGATGATACATTATTAACGGCAAAACATGCAACTTATGATAAAAAAACATCCCTTCTAACACTTGATGGTGATGTTGAGATGTTGGGACGAGAAGAGAGTCGGGTTGCTTCTGAGCATTTGGTTCTTGATACCTCAAAAAAATCGGTGGACTTTAAAGAACTTTTTTTGGCAACCAAAGAAGACTTATGGATTGCTGCTGTAAAAGCGAGTAGAGATGGGGACAGTTATAAAATTTTTAACAGTAAACTCTCTAGTTGTAATAAAACAGATCCTGATTGGACCATAGATTTTGCAGAAGCACTCTATAGAAAAGACAAAGATTACATCACTTTAAAAGATGCTTCCTTAACCTTTTTTGATAAGAAAATTTTTTCCTTCCCTTTTATTATGTTTCCAACCATCGACACACGAACCAGTGGACTTCTTTTTCCAAAGTTTAAACTTTCTAACACCGATGGATTGATTTATCAACAACCTTATTTTTATGCTCCAGTAGAAAATATTGATGTGGAATTTAATCCTCAAATACAACTTTTACGTGGGTTAGGGATGCATGTTACTACACGTTTTGTCGATTCAAATCACTCTTCAGGCTCTTTTACAACAGGATATTTCCAAAATTTTGATTCGTATACACGGAGTGATAATTTAAATAAAGAACATTTTGGTGTTGAATTCCTTTATAATTCAACAGATTTTTTACCCAAGGATACAGTATTTGATGCTTATGATAGTGGACTTTATATTAATAGCACTTATTTAAATGATTTGGAGTATTTAAATCTACAAAAAGATAGTGCTTCCTCTTTGATTAATTCAAATCTTATTGAATCTCGTTTAAATACCTTTCTTTATGATGAAAAAAGATATTTGGGTTTATATGGAAAATATTATATAGATACCAGTAAAAAAGATAATAAAGATACGTTACAAGAACTTCCTACACTTCATTTTCATAACTACATGGATTTTTTGATGTCTGATAAAATTTTTTATACTTTTGATGCAAAGTTACATAATTATACACGGGTTAAAGGGAGCAGGGCTCATCAAGCTGAACTTGATTTACCCATCACCTATTATGATTCATTTCTTAATGATTATTTAGATTTCTCTTTGTCTGAGAATTTATATTTAAGTAATGTTTCTTTTTCAAATCTAGGTATTGATGCACAAAACTATAGTTTTTATCGTAATTATCATACGATGGAACTCTCTTCTGATTTGGTAAAAAAATATGGTAAAAACACCCATACTTTACACCCCTCCATTATTTATACCAAACCAAGTTTTGAAAAAGAAGAACCTGTTAATTATCAAGATTTACAAGAAAATCAAAAAGAACTTTTTGTGACACAAACAGAGAAAGAAAAACTTTCTTTAGGTTTGAGTCAGTATTACTATAATGATGAATTAGAAATGGATTTTTATCATCGTGTATCATGGACAGAGTTTCCAAAAGAGAATTTAGATAAAGGAGATGTGAACAATGAATTGGGATATCAAAAAGATAATTTAAATCTTTATAGTAATCTTTCTTATTCATTAGATAATGAAAAAATTCATTCCCTTACAAACAGACTTAGTTATAATCAAAGCAACTATGATATAATGTTAACACATTTTTATAATAGTGATTTAATGGGTGAACAAGAGAAAACAAGTTTTATCAGTACAGCGTTTACTCATAATTACGATAGACATAATCGATGGTTTTTTGATTATGATTATGATTTAGAAAAATCATTCAATCACCAATGGCATGTAGGTTGGACACATAAACAGAAATGTTGGGGTGCAACATTAAGTTTAGGGCAAGAAGAGATTCCTAATGTAGAGAGTTCATTTAGGAACAACATGCTTTATTTTGAACTAAATTTAAATCCGTTAGGTGGTATATCACAAAATATAGAACAAGAATTCTCTTCACAAGGTAGATAAATATATGAAAACAGAAGCAAAAGTTGGTCTTTTTATTACATTATCACTGTTTTTTCTTTTTGGTCTATTAACACAATTGAGTAGCTTTGACAATTTATTTAAGAAAAGCTATCCCATTGTTGCTAAAATCAATGATGGTTCAGGCTTAAAAGATAGAGCAAAGGTAAAGTTAAAAGGTGTTGATATCGGATATGTTGAAAAAGTATCTTTAGAAAACAATGATGTTGTTAGTCATTTGATGATTGATGAAGGGGTTAAGATTCCAGTTGATTCGATTATTGTGATTTCGCAAGATTCTCTTTTAGGGGGAAAATTTTTAGATATAAAGCCAGGGATATCAGCAACAAATTTGGAAAAAAATTCGCTTTTACAAAAAGAGGAAAAAGTTTCCTCTATTGTAGATGCTTCAACCTCAGCTGATAATGCATTTCAAGAGATAACCTTATTGGTCAAAGATATTCGAGATATTTTTAATTCAGGAGGGAAAGAAGATTTAAAATCAACATTGGAAAATTTAAATGAATTTTCTAAATTGTTGGCTTCTATTTCAACAGAGGATAATCAAACAATTCACCAAATTTTAGCCAATGCAAATGAAGCCTTAAAGAATGCCAATACCACGATTAATAAGTTCGCAGTGATGAGTGATGAGATTACTAAAACATCAAAATCCTTTGCTCTAGTTGGGAAAGATGTTTCTAAAGCATCAAATTCCTTTGTCCTGATGAGTCAAGATATTTCAAAAACATCAAATGCCTTTACATTAATGAGTCAGGATATATCAAAAACATCTAATGAATTTACAAAAGTTGGTCAAGGCATTAATCAAGATTTACCTCAAATTATGGCAAGGTTAGACAGTATAACCCAATACTTAAACAGTGTTTCTGCAACACTTGATCGCAAGTTACCAAATACGATGGATAAGTTTGTAAAATTAGAAGATAACTTAAATGATGTGGTTGAAAATAATAAAGAGAATTTATCTAATGCTTTGGTTTCCGTTGATGGATTTTTTTCAGAGAGTACAGAGACCATGCAAAAGGTTGATAAGTATTTGGATGGTATGATTAAAAGTGAACTTCATGTAGAGATGCGTTCCGATGAGGTTTATGATGATGGTGGTTATTCTAAATCACACTTAAATATGACATTAAAACCAGATCCTACTCGATACTATATGTTAGGGGTCACTTCAGGACCTAATTTTGAAGCAAATGATGATTTTGCTCGTGGTTATGCTGGTAATAAAAAGCATGAAAAAGGTGATTATTTACTCTCTGCTCAATATGGGAAGCGTTATGATGATTTACTTTTCCGTGGTGGGCTTATTCAGAGTCAGGGTGGATTTGGTATAGATTATTTTGCTTTAAATGATACCCTAAAATTTAGTACAGATGTTTATGATTTTAATGCTGTTAACGACATACGTGGGGATAATGTAAACTTAACAGCAACTGTACGTTATCAGTTCTTTAAACATATCAACGCTTATGTGAGTGCCAACAATATGTTAAATAAAAGTGCAAATAGTGTATCAGCTGGTTTAGGTATTAGTTTTGTAGATAATGATTTGAAGAATCTTGTGGGAACAGCTGCCAGTGCAGCACAGTAGTTTATAGCTAGGAAAAGATGATAAAAGAAAAAAGTAGAGCCATTTTTAAAAATAGAGAAGAGGCATCTTTTCAATTAATATCTGAACTTCCATTAGATATATGTATTTTAGATAATGTTATGGTTTTAGCAATAAGTGAAGGGGGGGTTTTCTTTGCTGATAAATTGGCTGAGAAACTTGATTGTCAGTTTGATATACTTTTGACCGAGCCTATCTATTCAAAGGTCAATAAAGACTTGGTTATTGCGATGGTGGGGGAAACAGAAGAGATTGTTATGCATAAAGCCTTAACAGACTCTTTTTATATTTCTAAAAATTATATTTATGGTGAGGCACATCGAAAGTATGAACAACATATTTTAAAAAATATTGATAAGTATAGAGAGGGTATAAAGATACAAAATTTGGATGATAAATATGTTATCCTTATTGATGAGTGTGTTGAGACAGGTTTAACCATGATGACAGCTGTTAAAACGGCTATCTCTTTGGGGGCTAAAAATATTTTTATTGCTGCACCAATTTTAGACAATGTTGTCTATGAAAATTTGGTAACAATTTGTGATAATATTTTTTGTCCACTTAAAATAAATGATTATATATCTATAGAATATTATTATGAAGAGATAGAACCATTTAGTTTTGAAGAGATAGAAATTATAATGAAAAAAAATAAGTCTCAAGAAGAAAATAAAAAAGATGAAGGAACAAACGTATAATGAATGAACAAAATATTGTTGTAAGTTGTAATAACTTAGAAGAGCGATACCAATTTAACAAAGTAGCAAAACAGGCAAGTGGGGCTGTACTTTACTATTGTGGAGATGCAGTACTTTTAGCAGCTGTAGCGATTGACCCAAAACCAGTGGATGAGGATTTTTTACCTTTAACTGTCCAATATGTTGAAAAAACATATGCTGCTGCTAAAATTCCAGGGGGATTTATAAAAAGAGAGACCAAACCAGGTGATTTTGAAACATTAACTTCACGGATAGTTGATAGAAGTTTAAGACCACTATTCCCTAAAGGTTTTCATAATCCTGTGGTTATCTCTATTACTGTTTTGAGTTCAGATCCAGCTGTAGATATGCAAGTAGCAGCGATGCATGCAGCTTCGGCAGCTCTATATACTTCCGATATACCTGTAAACCAAGTGGTTGCAGCAGTACGTTTGGGGAAAATTGGAGAAGAGGTACTCATTAATCCAACACTTACAGAGCAAGAAGATTCATCTTTAGATCTTTTGGTTGTTGGTTCAGGTTCTGATATACTGATGATAGAGATGTGTGTTCATGCAACCGAAGAGGAGCATGTTCAACGTACCAATGAGCTTGAAGAAGATGAGCTTTTAGAGATTATTGACATTGCTCAAACTGCCATTGAAGGGGCATCTTCAGCTTATGAAAACGATTTTAAAATCGCTAAAAAAGAGGAGATAGCTGTAGAGATTGCAGAAGAAAAATCTGATGATGAACTTTATAGATTTATAGAGGAAAACTATGCTGAAGCTGTTTCCTCTGCTGTTCAATCTATGGCTAAAAGTGAAAGAAGTCAAGCACTTAAAGATGTAAGAGCAACCATTATGGAAGCTTTAGAAGCTAAAGGGGAAGAGGTAGACAAAGAGTTGGTCTCTAAAATGCTAGAAGCTTATAAAAAGTCAGTGGTTCGTTCACTTATTTTAAATCAATCAGTAAGAGCAGATGGAAGGGCTTTAAATGAAGTTCGTCCTATTGATATAGATATTAATATTTTACCTTCTGTTCATGGTTCTTGTCTCTTTACTCGTGGTCAAACACAAGCATTGGTTACAGCAACATTGGGTGACATGAAATCGGCTCAATCTTATGACCTCATAGGTACAAAAAGTGCTTTATATGAAACCTTTATGGTTCATTATAACTTCCCTGGTTTTTCAGTGGGTGAAGCAAAACCAGCAAGAGCTCCTGGACGTAGAGAGTTGGGGCATGGTAATCTTGGGAAAAGAGGTTTAGAGCCTACACTTGACTTAAAAAGAGAGGGGACAGTACGTTTGGTTTCTGAAATTTTAGAGTCAAATGGTTCTTCATCTATGGCAACGGTTTGTGGTGGTTCTTTGGCACTAAGAGCAGCAGAGGTTGAGACTTCTAAACTTGTTGCAGGTATTGCAATGGGGCTTGTAACTGATGGTACTAAAAACTGTGTTCTTACAGACATTATGGGATTAGAAGACCACGATGGTGACATGGACTTTAAAATTACTGGTACTGAAGATGGTGTAACAGCTATGCAGATGGACATTAAACTGGGTGGAATAGAAGCAGATGTATTAAAAGAAGCTTTATACCAAGCTAAAGAGGGGAGACTTCATATTTTAAATATTATGGAGGAGGCACTTAAAAATATGCCTTCAAGTAAAGCTCTCCCTTCTACTATTCAGTTTTCTGTTGATGGGAGTTATGTCCCTGCTATTATTGGTAAGGGTGGTGGAACAATTCGTGAAATCATTGAAAAGTATGGTGTGAGCATAGACATTGACCGTGATAGCAATTCAGTTAAAATTACAGGGGCTTCAAAAGAAGATGTAGATGGAGCAAAAGAGTTTATAGATACTATTATCTCTGCCCCTGTAAAAAAACAGATGGTTTATGAGATTAATAAACAGTATGCTGGTAAGATTAAAAAAATCGTTGAGTTTGGTATGTTTATAGAGATGCCAGATGGTTTTGATGCGTTATTGCATATCTCTAAGGTTTCTAAAGAGAGAATTAGAACACTTGATGGTATGTATAATGTGGGTGATGCTATTGATATTATTGTTCTTGAACAAAAAGGTAAGAAGGTGGAGCTTTGTACACCTGCTTATTTGTTATAGTGTTTTGATGATAGGGTAACGGACAACCACAGGGGGATTGTCCCTACATGTTTCAAATTTGTAGGGACAAGGCCCCCGTCGTGCTTGTCCGTTATCTTTTAGTTAAACTGAATGGCTGTCGCAATGATGAGCTTCCTTTCTTTTTTTGATTCTTTTTGTAGCAATTACTTTTATTTTCTTTCTTTTTTTCTATCTTGTCTAATCTTAATAATCATCTCATCTTATCTTAGTTATAATCGCGTCGTTATTACGAAGTGATAAGTAGGGAAACAATTTGCATTTATGTGATTGTTGGCATACTCCTATGGTATGTTTACGCTATCCGAACGGACTTTGAAACGCAGTCAAGGGAGACTTAAAGCCCATAATTTTAAGGATATAAAATGAAAAAGTTTTTCTTACTTTTCTTAGCACTTGGTGCTGTTGCGTTTGCTGATGCAGACGGAGAATCTATGATTAAAGCATACTCAGTAGTTGCTGCTGGTGTTGGTCTTGGTCTTGCTGCTCTTGGTGGAGCTATCGGTATGGGTCACACTGCTGCTGCAACTATTGCTGGTACTGCTAGAAACCCAGGTCTTGGTGGTAAACTAATGACTACTATGTTTATTGCTCTTGCGATGATTGAAGCACAAGTTATCTATACACTTGTTATTGCTCTTATCGCTCTTTACGCTAACCCATTCCTTGGATAGGTTTCAGTTTAAAGACTAAGCAAGTTTAGAGTGGTATAATACCACTCTAATTCCTCGTAGATAGGGTTCGATAAGCCTTTTAAGTTATCAAAAATGCACCAGTGGTGGAACGGTAGACACGCGGGCTTGAGGGGCTCGTGCCTTAGGGCGTGGAAGTTCAAATCTTCTCTGGTGCACCACTTTCTTTTTTAATCATCTTTTTATTTCTTCAATCTTAATATTTATAATATACATGCTGATATATGCTTCGGCTGAAGCCAACCAGCACTCCAACTATTAATTCAGTTCGATACCTGTAGGGTTGGCTTCAGCCGACGATTACTAATAAGAGGGGGAATATAGCGTTTAAAGAGAAAAGCAAGGATAAGCCCCTACTTTTTAATCTCTTTATGAATAATGGTTGTTAACCCAAGTAATTTCCAGCCCTGAAATCCTGAACGATAGTAAGCTAGTTTTTCTTTTGGATAGTTGTGTTTGAGTATAGCTGATATAAAATGAGAACTTTGTTCACACCAAACACCATTGCAAAAAACAACCAACTCTTTTGCATCAGTAAAGTCCCAACTCTTATCAGCTTTGACTTTCATACCTAAGATTTTAAAAATCATTTCAATTTTTTTCTTATTAGCATTTTGGATAATAGGAAAAGGGATATTGATAGCAGAAGGGATAGTTTCTAGTTCAAACCAACTTTTTAGACGTGCATCAACAATAATGCCTTTGTTTGTAGAAACTTTATTTTTCATAAAATCAATAATCTCTAGTTCAGCGATATTTTTAATATCTGAATGAACTTGTGTGGGTTGAATGCAAAATGGAGGACAAGCACGGGATGTTTTTGTATAGTCATCAGTAAGCTTGTTATTAATGTCTTGAATACGCTCTATTTTTACTTTTTTTCCTGAGTCAGTAATATACGCATATGGTATATCTTTAGTTATCTTTACTACGACATTTTCACCCTCTGCAAAGAGAAAGATAAACGAAGAGATAAGAATAAATAATATTTTCATAGAAAAGCCTTTTATGTATATATACTATTTTATCATGCTAGATTAATTAATGGCTTAGAAAAAGAACCATTGAAGATTAAAAAACTTATTTAATAATATAACTATGTATAAAAAAGGCTATTTTATTCTATTTTATTTTATTTTATTTATATCTATTTGTAAAAATAAATTATTTTATCTCCTTATGTATAACAGTTGTTAATCCAAATAACTTCCAGCCTTGAAGACCATCTCTGTAAGACATAAGTTTATTTTTTGGATACCCTTTGGCTAAAATCATAGAGATAAACTTACTTGATTGTGCAGACCATGCTCCATTAGCAAAAAGAACAAGTTCTTTAGCATTGGTAAAGTCTTTTTCTCCATTGTTTTTTATAACTGTACCGAGCAGTTTTAAAATTTTATCAGCCTTATTGCTTTCCATTAAAGAAAATGGAATATTGATAGCAGAAGGGATGGTTTCTAGTTCAAACCAGCTTTTTAGACGAGTGTCTATAATAAGACCTTTATGATTTTTAACTTTTGTTCTCATAAATTCTATAACTTCTAGTTCAGCAATGGTTCTAATATCTTCTATATTTGTTGGTTGAATACAGAATGGGGGACATGCACGAGATGTTTTTGTAAAGTCGTCAATAAGTTTGTTACTGAAGTCTTGAATTCGTTCAATTTTGATTGTGTGTCCTGAATCTATTGTTTTAAAAGATGATAATTTATCTGTTATGGGAACAATTGGATTATCAGCAGAGAGTTGTTGACTGTAGAGAAAGAGTAGGGAGGTTAAGATTTTTTTCATTTTTTTCCTTGTTTTTAATGTATAGGGATGGAAAATTCTTCGTCTCTATAGATTATTTTTGGATTACTAATAATATGAAATTTTTCTTTAACAACATGAGTAAATTCCTCCGAATTATTATTTTTTAGAGGAGTTTTCTTTTTCTTTAGAAGTTCTTCGAGTTGAAGAGATAATTCATTAAGATTTTTTTTCTCTAAGGCTCTAATTGTATTTATGGGTTCAGGCTCTTTTTTTAGATTTTTTTTGACTTCTATTTGTTCTGTTTTTTTATTTTCTTTTATCTGAATAGGTTTTTCTTGTTCTTCTAAAAATATATGCTTGTTTAGTGTTATTATTTTATCTTCATCCCCTAGTATAGTATTTTCTTCTTCCTTTTCCTTTGAGTTTATCTTTATTATTTTTTCTTCTTTGATTTTTTCAATAACAAGTTTTTTAATATGCTCTTTTTGTTTCATTAGAGGAGTTTTAGGGGAAGGTTCTCTAATTATAGGTGAAGATGACGTAATATCTTTTGTAAGAATTTGAGGTTCAAAAGAAGTTGTATTTTTTTGGTTAAGTATATAAGTATATATTAAATAAGAGAAAAATATTAGAATAAGCAAAAAACAGAATATAATGTAGGGGGCTAATTTAGATTTTTTTTCCAAAAGCTCTTGATTCTCTTCACTGTAATAGCGACTAAAGTCATTGAAATTATTTGTTTTTTTATTTAACATCCTGAATCCTGTAATAATAATTAATATATTATAACCAATTTATCCTTTTGATGTTGTTTTATATATAACAAGGAGCTATAACTCTTTGTTATATAAGTAGTAATTATTCAGGAATTCTAAGTTTTTGACCCACATAAATACGATCAGGTCTATTAATCAGATCTGGATTTGCCATATAAATTTTCTTGAAAGCCATAGAGTTTCCATAAGCTCTTTTTGCAATTTTACCTAAAGTATCACCTCTTTTTACGATAATAATTCTCATCGCATTTGATCGTTCCGCAACTTCTTTTGTAATCGATTCGGTATAGGTAGTAGATGAAGGGCTACTTATTGTTGATGTGGTGTTTTCTGTTTCTTGAATAACACTTGATATTTGTTCAGAGAGTCTACTAAGTTCATCACTACCTGAAGTTGTTTGAATGGTTACTTTATTGTAGGTGTCTACGGTTTCTTTCTTCTCTTTTACTTCGATATTTTTATTATTTTCAGTAATGCTATAATCTTTTTTTTCACTCTCGGTAATGGTGTCAACCATACTTTCGGATAAAGCATTCAATAAGTCTGTATCATTTGTGACATCTTCGGTTGTATTTTCACCTTCGTTGTCTGATTTTCCTCCATTCCCCTCACTGCTTATATTCTCATTGCTATTTTGATTCATTTGTGACATAACAAGCTGTACTACTTTGGCAATCTCTTCAGGTGACATTTTTTGTGAAGAATCGATAGATTTTTCTATGGCTGTGGTTACTTTTGTTTCTGCTTTTTCATTGCTAGTAGATTCAGTTTGAACTGTTTTAGTAGAATCTTTTTCTTTAATCTCTTGTTGTTCTAAATCTGCTTTTTCTTCAATTACTTTTGTTTCTGTGACTATTTTCTCTTTTTTTCTTTCACTTGTTATGCTTGAATCATCTTCTACTTTAGTGACCTTTACCTCTTTTTTATTTGTATCTATCGTAGCTGAAGTATTGAGCTTTGAAAATCCAAAGTACCCAGCAATACCAAGTAAGAGAAGTGATAAAAGTATTACAATAGGTTTTTTCCCTTTACCCTCTTTTTTATAAGAGCCTTTAATCTCTGCACCTTCGGTTTCTTGTCGATAATAGTCATTATATTCTTCTTGATTGTACTGGTCTTTATTTAACATGTATACTCCTTTTTATGTTGACTCTTTTATTTGGGAATGATGGTGGTTAAACCAAGTATTTGCCAATATTGCATCCCACCTCTATAATAGAGTATTTTTGATTTTGGATAACCCAGTTTTACAAGGTTTTGCATTGCACGTACACCTTGTTGACACCATGGACCATTATCAAAGACAAGTAATGTTTGTGCATTATCAAAAATCCATTTTTTATTAACCTCTTCTGCACCAAAAAGACCAAATATCTGTCCTATATAAGGATTACTCTTTTTGGGTGATAAAATAGAAAAAGGGATATTGGTTGCCCCTGGAATAGTTCCTGATTTATACCACTTTGGCATTCTAGCATCAATAACAATTCCTGAATTATCGGACAAGTTCTTTTTTATAAAGTCGATTACATCAAGTTCGCTAATGGTTTTAATACCTTTTATCGGTTGATAAGGTTGAATGGTAAAAGGGGGAGCTGGTCGAGATGTTTTGGTATAGGAGTTTTTTAGTTTATGTTTTGTATCTTGAATTCTTTGAATTCGTATAGATTCTCCGTTGACATCAACATCAACATAAGGTAACCCTTCTTTTATGTTTACTTCAACAGCATGTAATGGTAAGGTCAATAGTGAAACAGAGAGCAAACTCACCATTAGAGAAATTTTTTGGAACATTATATTAACTCCTAGTAGTTGTTTTATTCTTTAAAAATATGTTATGATTTATTTTATCTGAAATTTTCTTAGTTAATTATGAAGTTGTAGTATTTTTTTAAATTATACTTGATATCATTCTATTAGTTATTTTATGGGAGAAAAAATGAATTTTAAAAAAATAATTGGTCTTGGTATCGCAGGAAACTTTGCACACCATTTAGAACAAGCAGGTGAGTTAAAAGACTTTGAAAATGTTGTCACAAAAGAGGCGAATGCCCCTAAAGGAATTTTTCCTTTTTATCTACCTGATTCAGAAAGTTTCTTGGGGTTATATCCCATTAGTGATTCAGAATTGGTTTTACCTACTTATGAAGCCAATGCACAGGTAGAACCAGAAGTTGCTGTTTTATTTGATATTGAATACAATGATAAAATGGATGTTGTTAATCTTGAAGCGAAACAGTTTACAGCATTTAATGATTGTACCATTAGAAAAGAGGGTGCAAAGAAAATTTCTGAGAAAAAATCTTGGTGTCCAAGTTCAAAAGGTATGGCAAAAATATGGATAGCCATAGATAAGTTTGAAGAGGGTGGAGTGATGGATAATTTTCACCTTTGTTCTTTTGTAAAACGTGATGGTGTATTGCACCCTTATGGTGTGGATGCTCCTTTGCTTGGTTATAGTTATTTTTATACCAAATTAAAAGATTGGCTTATCGAAAAAATGAATGAGCAGAAAGATTTTGGACCACTTGAAGATATTGCTATCCATCTTAAAGATAGTAATTATCCAAAACAAGCCATTGTCTCTATAGGTGCAACAGCGTATGCTGAATTTGGTGAGAAAAATTACTTACAATCAGATGATGAGATTTATGTAATTGTGTATGATGCTAGAAAAAGTGAAGGTGATATAAACGAAGCAGAAGATAAAATTATTTTACATCAGGTGGTGAGGTAGGGTGTAGACCCCGTCTACACCATTTAATGGTTGTTTGAACCAATAAGGACAAGCACAGAGGCGTTGTCCCTACAGTTAAAGGTTGTTTACTTTTTAAACCAACCCTTAACCTTACCAAAAGCAGATTCAAAGCTTGAAGTGTGAGGTTTACTCTCGACACCAAAAGTTTCTTGAAGTTTTTCTAGCATCTCTTTTTGTTCATCATTAAGCTTTGTAGGATAGATAACTTTGATTTGTGCGACAAGTTGACCTTTTCCTCCACCATGAACATCTTCGACACCTTCGTTTCTAAATACAAACTGCTCTTTGTCTTTTGTACCTATTTTCAAATCAAGTGTTAACTCACCATCAAGGGATGGAATGGTTATGGTTTGCCCCAATACAGCTTGAGTAAAAAATACAGGTACTTCTATGTAAATATTTGAACCATCACGGATAAAGTGTTCATCTTCCTCTACATTAAACGTTAGGTATAAATCACCTCTCTGTCCATTCTTAGCTTGGTTTCCATAACCTTGGGCCCGAAGTCTGTTTCCTGAGTCAACACCTGCTGGTATGTTTATAGTGATGGTATCTGGTTCTTCGTGAAAACCTCTTCCTGAACATGAAGCACATTTTGAAGATATTTTTTGACCTTCACCATGACATTTTGGACAGGCTTGTGCAAAGGACATGAACCCTTGTTTCATCACCACTTGACCTTGACCATTACAGTAATCACATGTTTCCAGTTCACCATCTTCTGCACCTGTACCTGTACAATCATCACATGAAACTTTATAGTGTATGTCTATTTTCTTTTCACAACCAAAAATGGCTTCATTGAATTTAAGAGGAAGTTCTATTTCAAAGTCCAAGTTGTATTTTTGGTTAGCTTGTCGTCTTTGTTGACCCCCACCAAAACCACCAAAGCCTCCACTTCCACCAGCTCCACCAAACATAGAGTTAAATATGTCCATAATATCGTCCATATTTTGACCTCCACCACCAAAGCCACCTCGACCATGACCTTCAAGTCCAGCTTTTCCATATTGGTCATAAATAGCTCGTTTCTCTTTGTCTTTAAGAACTTCATAGGCTTGACTTAAGTATTTAAAAGTCTCTTCAGCTTCTTTGTTGTCAGGGTTTCTATCTGGGTGATATTTCATGGCAAGTTTACGGTATGATTTTTTTAGTTCAGCTCCCGAACAATCTCGGCTAACTTCTAATGCCTCATAGTAATCAACGTCTGTCATTTTCTCTCCAAATATTAAAATTGGGCGAATTCTAACATATTTTAGCTATAATCGCGAAATAAATACACTGATATCTTTAGAGGAGAAAATTATGGTGAAACATATTGTAATGTTTGATTTTAAAAACGAAAATAAAAGTATGAATTTAAAAAAAGCTAAAATGATGCTAGAAGCATTGGTTGGTACAGTTCCAAGTTTACAAAGTATGGAAGTTGGCATTAACTTTTGTGGAGAAGAGAGAGCAATGGATTTAAGTTTGTATTCCGAGTTTGAAAATAAAGAGGGGCTTGAACATTATGCCAACCATCCAGAACATTTGGAAGTGGTAAAGTTCATTAAAAGTGTTGCTTCTGTTTCAAAAGTGGTTGACTATACTGTATGAAGTATAAAATAGAAGCATTTGAAAATTTAGTTAATGCTTTTCAAGCGATGCCGAGCATCGGTAAAAAATCTGCCATTAAAATGGCATATCACTTGGTGATGGAAGACAGTTTTGCTGGGATGAAACTTGCCCATGCCATAGAGGAGGGGGTTAACTCCATCCGTGCATGTAAAATATGTCACAACATGAGTGAAAATGAACTCTGTTCCATCTGTTCTGATGAATATCGAGACGAAAGAACACTCTGCATCGTCCAATCTGCCAAAGATATCTTGACCATCGAAGATAGTGGTCAATATAAAGGTCTTTATTACATCGTCACCCAACTAAGTGACTTAGATGAGTACCATTTAAAAAGTGCCACAAAAGGGAAAGAAGAGGTTATCTTCGCCTTTCCACCATCGTTGGCAACCGATACGATGATACTCTATATCGAAGATAAACTCTCCGATACCCACATAAGGTTTACTAAGATAGCACAAGGTGTCCCTACAGGTGTGGAGTTGGACAATATTGATATCTTGTCGCTGAGTCGTGCTTTGGAGGCTAGGGTTAGGGTTTAGTGGATGAGGGAGAAGTATGGGGATGGGTAGGGTGTTTTCCCACGAAAACACCGTCAAATGGAAATTGGCATAAAATCAATGTTAAAATCCCGTAGGTTCGATTTGCCCATCGGAAATGCCCTTGGGGTATATCGAACATCAAATATAAATTTAATTTTTATAAAAATATGGTTTTGTTGATTGTATTTGGTTTTGACGGTGTTTTCAGGGGAAAACACCCTACCGTTTTTAGAATTTGGAATATGCTATAATAATCTCATATCAAAATAGGGACAAGATATGAACCAAAACCTAGAACCACTCTACATAAGCACAGGACAACCAGCTGATGGGAAAAATAAGTTTTTTCCTAGAGATAAGATTATTAAAAAAATTTGGAAAAAGTTAAAACATGGAGAAGATTTACTTTTGACTGCTCCACGGCGTGTTGGTAAAAGCTCCATTTTACACTACATTAAAAAGAATCCTAAAAAAGGTTATATTGTTAAGTATCTCTCTATTATGGGGGTTGACAATAGCAATATCTACTTTAAACTCATCTACAATTCTCTTTTAGAAAACTCTGAAATTTATGGTCTTTTTAATGCTTTTGTAGAAAAAAGAAAACTAGATGCAGAGAGTGCTAAAGATAAGCTAAGTGGTGTAGGTATGGATGGATTCTCTTTTGAAGGAGAAGTTAAAACTAATTATTATGAAAAAACGAAAGAGCTTCTTAAATCTCTACCCAAAGAAGCCCCAAGAGTTATTTTTCTCCTTGATGAGTTCCCTGAAACTGTCTCAAATATTGCCCAACACAGCAGAGAAGAGGCGATAAAGTTCCTACAAAATAACCGTGATTTGCGTCAGCTAAATCATGATGCTGATATTCAGTTTATTATTACAGGGTCGATTGGTTTGGGTAATGTGGTGAAGCGATTGACCAATGATAACCATCTTATCAATGACCTAACGCTGATAGATATTCAACCTCTTGATAATGCAGAGGCTTCTTTGATGATAGATAGAGTCTGTTTAGGTTTAGAAGATGAAGATGTCTGTTTGAGTTTTCCTACAGAGGTAAAGCGTTATCTGTTTGAAAAAATAGGTCAAAATATCCCCTACTATATTATGATGATAGTTGATGAGTTGTCAGATGACCCCAAAGAGATAACGGTAGAGGATATTGATGCTGTGATAGAGAAAATCATTAAGTCTCGTTCTAATGCTGATTACTTTTCCAATTGGAAAACTCGTCTAAAAGATGCGTTTGAAAAGAGTGAAGAGCGAGTTGCCATAAGAGTTCTAAGCCATATCTCCAAACACAATGAGATAAGTTATGAAGAGATGAGAAAAATAGATAAAAAGATAGACTTAAAAGCTATTATAAAGGTGTTAGAGTATGATGGTTATATTAGCGAACAGAAGAAAGTTTACAAATTTAATTCACCTCTGCTAAAAGGGTGGTGGGAGCATAGAGTTGCAGAGTAAAAGCCAAATATCCTACCTATACAACCCAGCTAGTCAAACAGCAGAGAGTCTAATAGACAACTTCACAGCTCGTCAAAAAGAGTTCAAACGCATTATGCGAGACATCAAACAGAGCAAGATTGATGAAATTTCTCAAAACTTTCTCATTACAGCTCAAAGGGGTATGGGTAAGACCACGCTTCTGCTTCGTTTGGAGTATGAGGTCAATGCCACGGCTGAACTTTCTCATCTGATTCCTATTCGTTTTAGTGAAGAGCAGTATAACATTGTCTCATTTTGCAACCTGTGGGAGGTTGTGGCTGATGCGTTGGAGGAGAGAGAAGGGTTTGGTGGCATTGTAGAGCAGGTGGAGCGTTCTATAGAGAGCGATGATGAGAGTTGTTTTGAGCCTATCAAAAAGGCGTTGCAAAAAGAGAGAAAAAAACTTCTCCTCTTGGTCGATAACTTTCAAGATATGCTCAACAAGTTTACCGACAATGAGATTAAAGAGCTAAGAGATATCTTGCACTCAACCGAGCTACAGCTTGTATCGGCTTCCTCTATTGCCATTGAGAACACCTACCACCACGACAAGCCTTTTTTTGAGTTTTTTAAATCTATTCAGTTAGATGGTCTAACCACCACAGAGAGCCAAGAGCTGTTTAAAAAACTTGCCGAAAACCACCCAAAAGGGATGCAAAACTATGATGCCTCTCGCATAGAGATTGTCAAGCGTCTAACAGGTGGTGTGCCTAGAACGATGATAATTATTTTTGAGATTTTTTTAGATAGAAATGCAGAGATTTTTGAGAATTTGGAGTATATTTTAGACCAAGTAACCCCACTCTACAAGCACCGAATGGATGACCTAACCCCACAACAGCAGAGAATCGCCCACGAGATAGCCATAGCGTGGGATGGTATAAGCTTTGATGAGCTTAAGAAAAAGACTAGAACCGATGAAGAGGAGCTTAGAGGGTATCTTTTGGAGTTGGAGAAGGCTTATTTTATAGATGTTAGAAGCGTGGGAACAACGGTAGATATTTATCTGCTTAAGGAGAGGTTTTTTAATATTTGGTATTTGATGAGGAATGGACGGACTAAGAACCAAGAGCATATTAAGTGGTTGATTAAGTTTTTGGAGGCTTGGTTTACTCCTGATGAGTTGAAAGATAGAATTTTAAGTCATATACGATTGGTTAAAAAAGGTGAGATGAGTCCTAGAGGGGCTTTATTTATGGCAGAAGCATTTTCTGTGATAATAGATGATGAAGAACTTGAATATCAAATATTGAAAGAAACAAAAGATTTTCTTCAAAAAAATGATTCTAACCTTGCAAATTTATTAATATTGAATAATATCGGAATGCAAAGTAAGAATAATAAATATTACTATGTATTTAAACTTTTTTGGAAAGTTGTTGCTATTTTCTTTAAAAAGTTTAGTAAATTTATTTATTTTTATAGATATGGTGTTGATATATCATTAATAAAATCTTTATATTTTGGTTATAAAAAAGAAGATGAAAAAAGCTATTTTTATGCAAAAAAAGCTCTTCAATATAATGATAATAATGATATTTCTTATTTGATTTTATCAGAAAAATTTTATGATGAGAAAGAATATGAGAAAGCTCATATGTATATTCAAAAAGCTATAGAGATTGATAAAAAAGAAGATTCTATATGGAGTTTTATTTATTATGGAATCTTAGGAGATAGGTATAAAAAAGAAAAAAATTATAAAAAAGCCATTATATTTTATAAAAAATCTATTTCAGTTGAGAACTCAATTTCAAAATTATATACTGAGTTAGCAGATCTATATAAAATTCAAAAAGAATATGATATTGCTATAGAAAATTATAAACAGGCAATAGCGATAGATGCTAATGATGTATATGAATATAGAATGATAGGACTTATTTATTATTATCAAGAAGAATATAATAATGCAATAAAATGGTATAAAAAGGCTCTTGAAATTGATAATAAATATGTTTATACTTATAATGATTTAGGAAATATTTATAAACAAAAAAAAGAGTATGAAAAGGCAATAAAATGGTACAAAAAAGCTAATACAATTAATGATAAATATATCTCTGCTTATCAAAATTTAGGTAATTTATATAAATTACAAGATAAGTATGATGAATCTATATTGAATTATAAAAAAGTTATTGAATTGGATGATAAATATATTAGTGCATATAATTCATTAGGAATTATTTATATTTGGAAAAAAGAATATGATAAAGCTATAGAGTATTTTAATAAAGTTAAGAAAATTGATTCTGGATTAGCTTATGTTTATATTAATTTGGGATATTGCTTTAGTCAAAAAGAATCATATGATGAAGCAATTAGTCTATATCAAAAATCTATAGAGTTAAAACCTAAATATGAATTAGCTTACTATAATATGGGAAAAACTTATACTAACAAAGGTGACTATGACAAAGCGATAGAGTCTTATCAAAAGGCGATAGAGTTAAATCCTAAAGATTTTTGGAATTTATATCATTATGCAAAAACTTTATTAATAATAAATAAATATAATGACTCTTTAAAAGTTATTAATGATATTTTGGTTTTAGATGATTATTTAGAGTTTATAGAAAATATAACACATTACTTCCTTCTCTTACTAGCCAAACAACAACCCCAAAGGCTAGATAAGCTTTTCAAAGAGTACCCAAACCTAAAATATGAATTTAAACCTGTTTACTACACTCTCATGTATTTTATGCAAGATGAGTACCCAACAGAGTACCAACGGATGGGGGCAGAGTTAGAGGAGACGGTGCAGGAGATGGTGGATGAGGTTGGGAAGTTGAGGGAGAAGTATGGGGATGCGTAGGTCGGGTTGCCCTCATCCCGACGTGAATCTATATATCAAAATATTTAATTGTTCAATGGATATTTGTATACCTATATTTTTTGTTTTATCGGAGTTTTTATTGATGCGTATTTTTGTCGGGATGAGGGCAACCCGACCTACGCCGATTTGAAGTTTTTGGTAGATGAGGTTTGGTTTTGGCGAGGAAAATTTATATTATTTCCGAAACCTCTCAAAAACAGCTCCAAAATCGACCGATGCTTTACATGAACTCTCTTCAAAAGTATAAGACTCAGTTAAAAAATCTGCAACTTTAAGATAGCGACCATTTTCCAGCTTATAAACTTTTGCCTTGAGGTCTTTGGGGTAGACGATGATGTAGTATTTTACACCTTCCTCTTGATAAAGCTTAAACTTGGTCTGCTCGTCACGTTTTGCCGTTGATTTGCTAATCACCTCTACAATAATCTCAGGGGCTTTTGTCATGTAGGTGTCGTTGGTTTCATTACATGTTAGAACAACATCAGGTTTGACCACGGTGTCATCGTTTACTTTCCAGTCAGCCTCTCCAAAAACCATACATTGTTTACATTGTCGTGAAGAACTTTTGAGTTCAAAAGCTATCTCATACGCTATGGCTTGATGGGTAATCATGGGGGCAGGAGACATTGCCAAGGGAACACCTTTAATCAGCTCCCAATTTCCTTCCCATTGGCAATACTCTTCATAACTATAATATTCAACTGCACACATGATTGTTCCTTAAAAATGTTAATGCTCTATTATACCATAGATTCTAAGCAGTCTTCTCATCAATATAATTTTGAACAAAAGCCTTAACATCACTATATACAAATGAGTCTCTGAACTCTTTTATTTTACCACCAGAAGCATTGGGGTGTCCTCCACCGTTTCCTACCTCTTCAGCCATTTTTGAAACATCTAATTTGTTG
>Ga0256824_10000116_pt1 | contig 26465 bp, 26 predicted proteins | sample CV67metaG_FD_191570 | JGI IMG/M metagenome (GOLD analysis project Ga0256824, IMG submission 191570) | Hydrothermal vent microbial communities from East Pacific Rise, Pacific Ocean - CV67 | ecosystem: Environmental > Aquatic > Marine > Hydrothermal vents | place: Pacific Ocean: East Pacific Rise...
AGAATTGTAAAATACAACTTCAAAGAAAATCAAGACTACATCATAATCCAAACCAAAAAAGCTGGTAACAATGCAACATTAAAAGAGTATTACATAACTCTTGATATGGCAAAAGAGCTTTCTATGGTTGAGAACAATGAGAAAGGTCGTGAAGCTAGAAGATACTTCATAGAAGTAGATAAACAGTTTAGAAACAACCAACCCCAACCAACCCATCACCAAATCATAGGCTACAAATCACAACTATCTCAAAAAAACAAACAGATAGAGTTTTTAAAAGGTCAAGTCAAAACTCTACAAAAAATGAATGAAAACACAACCATAGAAACACCTGTTAAAGTTATGGAGCTGATAGATAAAGGTTTAAAGTATGATGAATTAAATGAGAAATACAAAGCCCTAGACACTCAATATAGTATGTTTAAGATTATGGGTAATGAAGCCCTAAACAAGATTAAAAACCTACAAGAACAGATGAACGGAGCAATTCCATATTTAGATAATGTTTTAAATAATGGGATGCAGAGAGATAAACAACTTGGGTGGAAACCCATAGAATCATAAAATCATAAATAAGGAACAACCAATGTATAAGTCATTAACAAGTATTGCTAAACTGTTTGATTTAAGTACAGCTTACATTAAAAAACATTATTTTAAAGATATGGTAGAGGGTGTACACTATGTGTATATCGGTAAAATGAAACGGTTTAATGTTGATGAAGTTAGCAAACTTTTAGTATCACATACTAAACCAGAACCAACCCAAAATAAAATACTTGATAAGTTCTTAATATAAAAGGTTTATAATGTCAATTCATAGTGTAGATGCCTCTACAAAAAAAAGAGGTAAAAGAATGGCTTCACATTATATAAGAGGTACTAAAATATGGATAACTTATTTTGTAGATAAAATAAGACACCGTAAATCTACTGGTCTTGAGAACAATCCAAAAAATCTTAAGATAGTTGAAAAAGAGATTATACCTCAATTAATGAGTAAGATAGCAACAGGTGAAATATATAAAAAAAAGCCTAAAACTTTTGAGTATTATGGCTATATATTTTTAAAAGAAAAAAGTAACAATAAAAGTTATTTTTCAAAAAGTAGTTATTACAGAAAAGTGATAGAACACTTCAAGGGTAAAAATGTTGATACTATAACTAGACTAGATATAAAACAATATCTAATCTCTTTAGATATGAAAAGTAAATCTAAAAACACCTATGTAACTTGCTTAAAAGGTGTTTTAGAACTTGCTGTTGATGATGGGGTTATATCTGTAAACCCTGCCCTAAATATAAAACTAAAATCAGATAGAAAAGAACCTATTCAATACTACAAAAGAGAGGAAGTTGAAAAACTTTTAAATGTAGCAACTGGCATAACAAAAGCATATCTTGAGATAGCTTTCAATACTGGTATGAGAGTTGGAGAGATTCTAGGTTTACAAATAGGTGATTTTAAAGATGATGGATTTATTCATATCAAAAGAACTAGATCTAAAGGTGTTATAGGCAATGGTAAAAGTAACAATGCGATTCGAAAAGTACCTTACAATACTTATATGCTTGAATGTGTAAAAGCTATACAAACAAATAATCTTTATATTTTTGGAAATATTGATGATGCTTCACTTTTTAGAAGTCAATGGAAAAAAGTTTGTATAAAAGCCAATGTTCCAAAATATAAGCTTTACTCTACTAGACATACTTTTGCGACACTAATGTTAAAAGAAAATGTAGTAAGTATAAACGAGTTAGCAGGTTTACTAGGACACTCTAGTCCAAAGGTCACATTAACACATTATACTTCTGTAATAGATGTAAAAAGTATAAATTTAGGAGTTGATTTTAGTCTGTTTGGACACAATAACGACACAATGAAAAAACAGACCAACCAACAACACCCTAAAAATAGGGCTTTGTAAGAAGTAGGTACAACTATAAGCCGAGTCTTGTTTAAATAGCATTAATCTACTATACATTTTACAAAGTATCTCTAGCGAAACAGTAGCAATGTAAGACGCTGACCATCTGTTTCTTGCTGCCATGTTGGGTTTTCAAGCTCTCTATGTTGCCATAAAGACTGGTGGGCTCTTACTCCACCTTTTCACCTTTACTACCTAAAAAGATAGAAGTATAATTTCTGTTGCACTTTCCCTCGTATTACTACGGCCATTTGTTAAATGGAACACTGTCTTACAGCAGCTCGGACTTTCCTCTTGATTCTTAAAATCAAGTGACTATCTGTTGTACCTACGAAATTATACATTATTATTCTTAAATTTTTTAAATTAACCTACTAATCTACTTATATCATTATATAACCCTAATCCCATAAGTGAAAAGAGTAAAACCCACCCTGCCATTGTTAATTTCAATACTATATCTTCACTAGGTGTATGTTTTGTTATAAATTCATATAAATTAAACATAATATGTCCACCATCAAGTGCTGGAATTGGAAGTAAATTTAAAACACCTAAATTTACAGAGATTAAACCAGCAAAGAAAAGAACACTCATCCAACCAGCATCAGTAGCATCTGATGTCAATTTTACTATACTAATTACACCACCTAAATCTTTAGCAGGAACATCTCCAACTATTAGTTTTTGTAATCCTGTAAATATCATAGTAGAAGCAAATATAGTTTGATTCGTAGCATAAGAGATACTCTCAACTAAACCTAATTCTAGTTTATGTGTTACACCAGCACTACTAATACCTATCATTTTTTTAGAGATTGTTTCTCCGTACATATTTGTTGTTTTACTAATTTTTGGTGTAAGAATCTTATGTTCAACAAAACCATCTCTTAAAATCTCTAAATCTATGGAACCTTTAGCATTAGATATACTTTTAGCCATCTCTTCCCAAGTTTTTATCTCTACACCATTTATAGAACGAATCGTATCGTTAGACTTTAAATTGGCTACAAATGCTGGAGAATCTTTTACAACATCTCCAATAACTGGAGATAGTACATTTGGTTGACCCAAAGCAATTATAAAATAAAGAACAAATGCTAAAACAAAATTAGCAAATGGACCAGCGAGAAGAATCATAATCTTTTGTATAGGTGTTTTAACATTATAGCTATCTTTATCAAGGCTTATTTTTGTTGGGTCACTATCATCTTGCCCTTTCATCTTAACATAGCCACCAAGAGGAATCGCAGATATACTCCACTGAGTTCCCCACTTATGGAATGAAAAAAGTTTTTTACCAAAGCCAATACTAAAAACTTCAACATAAACACCAACAGCACGAGCCATTAAGTAATGTCCTAATTCATGAAAAAAGATTAAAGCAGATAATACTAAAAGAGAAACTAACCAGCTCATTATTTTTCACCTTCCATTAAAGCATTTTTAAATCCATAAAGATATTCTAAACCTGAATATATAGTTAACATAGTTGCTATCCACAAAAGTTCTGCTCCAAAATTCCAATGCATTAGTAAGAATCCTATAGCTATCATTTGAGATACAGTTTTAACTTTACCTGCCCAAGATGCTTTAACCTCTAAACCTTCACTAACTGCTACTGTACGAAGACCTGTAATAAAAAGTTCACGAACTATGATTATATAGATAGCCCAAGCTGAAGCTTCTCCTATCATTATTAAACCTAAAAAAGCAGCAATAGTTAACATTTTATCTGCTAAAGGATCAAGAATTGCACCTAACATTGTCATCTGATTCCATTGACGAGCTATATATCCATCAAAAAAATCTGTTGCTGATGCTAAAACAAATAGAAGAGAAGCAAAATAATAGTTCCAAGATATATGAAAACCATTATCTGTAAAAATATTTGGATTTAAAATAATCCAAAACATAAATGGAGCGATTAATATACGCAGTGAAGCTAAAGCATTTGGTAAGTTAAGCAAAAAAAATCCTTAAGTTTGTTTAAAATATATGGTGTTTTATAGAGAGATTTTTATCCCTACTGGGCAATGGTCTGAACCTGTTATCTCGTCTAATATAAAAGCATCTTCAAGATTTTCACATAAATCTTCACTTATAAAAAAATAGTCAATTCTCCAACCAACATTTTTCTCTCTTGCTCCAAAACGATAAGACCACCAACTATATCTATCTTGTTCATCACCATTTACATATCTAAATGTATCTACATAACCAGAATCTAATAGTTTAGTTATCCATTCTCTTTCTATATCTAAAAAGCCTGATTTTTTTGAATTAGCTTTAGGATTCTTTAAATCAATCTCTTTATGAGCAGTATTTACATCACCACAAATAATAATTGACTTTCCATCCTCTCTTAACTCTTCACAATATTTTAAAAAATTATCATAAAATTTCATTTTATAATTTAGTCTATCTTCATCTTTTTGTCCATTTGGAAAATAAACATTAAATAAAACTATATCATCATAATGTGTTTCTATTATTCTACCTTCAGATAAGGTGTCTATATGTTCACATTTAGAGTTATAATCACTTTTTAAAACACTTGTTGTTAAAGTTCCACTGTAACCTTTTTTTGTAGCAGAATTTACTAAAGTTTCACTATACAGTTTATTATATAATGAAGTTGGAATTTGTTCCTCTAATGCCTTTATCTCTTGTAAGCACAATATATCTGGTTCTCTTTCATCTATCCAACTAAGAGCATTTTTATTGCCCACAGCTCTGATTCCATTTACATTCCACGATATTATTTCTATTGAGTTTGACATTTAGATTCCATTTTGAGGTTATAGATGGTTAAGCTTTAAACTTAATCATCTATAAAGAGGTATTTAGAGAGTTTAGATTATACGAAATCAACATCTACTAAGTGATGTTGTAAACCTAACTCATCAGGAGTACAACCAAGAGCAAGTCCTACCATTTGTTGCATATGAAGAACAGGAAGTTCAACTTCACGACCTATTGCTTCACCAGCATGGTGAGTTTGAGTATCTAATTTAAGATGACAAAGAGGACAAGGTGTTACCATCCAATCAGCATTAGAATCTGTTGCTCCAGCAATAGCATTACCAGTAAGAATCGCAGCAGTTTTTGGTGCTTGTAATTCAGCGTGGAAACCACAACATTTAGTTTTTTCTTTGTAATCAACTGTTATACCACCACAAGCGATAATTAAATCATCAAGTGAAGTTGGTCTATAAGCACTCTCTTTTGTTTTATGAGTCTCATTTTGTAATTCTGATGGACGAATATTATGACAACCATAAAAAGGAGCAATATTGAATTGACTAAGCGGTTTAACAACCATCTCTTTTAGCTTATCAAGACCAAAATCATCAATAATAGCATATAAGAAATGTGTTACATTAGATGTACCTTTATACTCTAATCCAACCTCTTTAAGTTTTACATTTACCTTATCTTTTAACTCAGAATTATTATCTAAACGATGTTTAGTCATAGCTGTATTTAATTGACAAGTATTACAAATAGTAACCATTGTAAGATTATGTTTTTCAGCATAAGCAATATTTCTAGCATTTAAAACTAAAGATAAAAAATCATCATAATCTTGTAAATGAGAAGCTCCACAACAAGAAGCTTCAGTTAATTCAACAAGTTCAATTCCAAGTTTATCTGCAACAGCCATAGTAGACTTCATTTGCTCAGGTGTACTTTGTTTAGCAGTACATCCTGTAAAAAGTGCGTATCTTAATTTTTCCATCTATTTACTCCTAAAACTTTGCAGTTGATGATGATTTCACAAGTTTTTGAATCTCATCTAGGTTTTCTGATTTTACAATGCCCCATGGTGGAACAATTTTACCTTTTCTAAACATTTTAAGTGCCACTGGAACATGTTTAACTATTGATAAACCTTCAGAATAAAGAACTAATCCACCCTCATCAAGTACACCGTTTCTTTCTATTGAGTGTTTAAAACCAACAGCATGACGAGTTGCTACATTTGAAGTTGCTACACCCTCTTTAAATAACATTTGGTGTAATTTAGTAATTTTATCTATAGGATTTACATCTTTAGGACAAACTTCAGCACACTCATAACATTTAACACAATCCCACAGACCTTGTTTTTCTTCATGAAGATTAGTCAATCTAGCAACATGAGCATCATCACGAACATCTGCTTCAAAACGGTATGCTTTAGCAAATGCAGCTGGTCCAAAGAAATCATCATTTATTTCAACAACTGGACAAGCATAATGACAAGCACCACATTGAATACATAAATCTGCTTCATTTAACTCATCAGCTTCTTCTGGTGTAACTAAATGTTCATGTTCCGGATGTTCTTCAACATCAGATATAAGATAAGGGTGTATAGATTCATGTTTATCCCAAAAATCACCTTTATCTATAATCATATCTTTAACAGCTCTTTTTATACTAAGTGGTTCTATAGTAAGCTCTTTTCCAAAAAGCTCAACCATATCATTCATACTCTCTTTACAAGCAAGAGTAGAACGACCATTAACCTTAATAGCACATGCGCCACAGATACCATGACGACAACTACGACGATAAGAAAAACTACCATCATGTTCCCATTTGATTCTATCTAATATATCTAAAACAACCTCTTCAGAAGTAACTTCTAATTTGTAATCATCATAGTATGGAAGATAATCTTCATCAGCATTAAAACGGAATACTTTGAAGTCTATTTTTTGTGTAGTAATTGTATTTGTACTCATACCTTCTCCTTAGTAAGTTCTAGCTTTAAGCTCATGTTTTCCAAGAACAACATCCATATAATCAAGTGTTATCTCACCATTTTCATCCATATATGCCATAGTATGTTTTAAGAAATTTTCATCATCACGAGTTTGAAAATCTTCTCTATAGTGAGCTCCACGGCTCTCTTTTCTAGCAACAGCACTCTCAACAATAAATGCTGAATAGTCAAGCATATGACCAAATTCTATAGCTTCTTGAAGTTCTGTATTGAATACATTAGATTTATCTTTAATACGAATATTTTTAAATCTTTGACGAAGCTCTTTAACTTTAGATATAGCTAATTCTAATGTATCGTTAGTTCTAAATGCACCAGCATTATCTGACATACATTGTTGTAACTCTTCTCTTAGTTTAGGAATACTTTCATCACCATTATTATTTAATACAAAGTTTATCTCATCTAATGCTATTTTAGCATCTTCTTGAGTAGCAGGACGAAGTTCTATATTGTCAATATCTGCAACCATTGTTTTACCAACAAAACGACCAAATAATAACGCTTCTAAAACAGAGTTAGCACCTAAACGGTTAGCTCCATGAACAGAAACACAAGAACACTCACCAGCAGCATAAAAACCTTCAATAAATTCATTATTGTTTTTTCTAGCACGACCAGCAATATCAACAGGGATTCCACCCATAGAATAATGAGCAGTAGCAGAGATTAAAATTGGTTCTTTAATCATATCTAAACCTAAGAAAGTGATAGCTAAATCACGAAGTTCAGGTAATTTTTCCATAATTAAATCTTTTCCAAGATGTGTTACATCAATATAAACAGCATCTTTTCTTGGACCAACACCACGACCCTCTCTAATCTCATTCAAAATAGCACGAGAAACAACATCACGAGATGCCAACTCCATAGCATTAGGAGCATATTTCTCCATAAATCTTTCACCCTTAGAGTTAAAAAGTCTTCCACCCTCACCACGAGCAGCTTCAGAAATTAAAACACCATTTCCAGATAATCCAGATGGATGAAATTGTACAAACTCCATATCTTCAAGAGGAAGACCATGACGGGCAACAATAGAAAGACCATCACCTGTATTCGCGTGAGCATTAGAGTTAATTTTATAACTTCTAGCATATCCACCAGTTGCGAACATTACAGACTTAGCATTGAAAATAACAGTTTGCATATCACGGATATTGAAAGCTACAACACCTGAAACTTTTCCATCTTTATAGATTAAATCAGCAACATACCACTCATCCCAAAACTTAACACCAACACGATGAGCTTGCTCATAAATTGTTTGAAGAAGTGTTAAACCTGTTCTATCTTTTGCGTAACAAGCACGAGGAGAAGATTGTCCACCAAAAGGTCTTTGAGCAATTTTTCCATCTGGAGTTCTACTAAAAGCAGCACCCATTCTTTCAGCCCATCTAATTGTTTCTGGAGCTTTTTGACACATAAACTCAACAGCGTCTTGGTCAGCTAAATAATCAGAACCTTTTACAGTATCAAACTCATGTAACTCCACACTGTCTTCATCACTAAATGCAGCATTAACACCACCTTGAGCAGCACCGGAGTGACTTCTAAGTGGGTGTAGCTTTGTAATTACAGCAACTTTTTTACCAGCATTTTGTAACTCTCTAGCCGCAGCACACCCTGCTAAACCAGCACCAACTACAATTGCATCGTAAGTATAAATAGGAATACTCATTAACTTTCCTTATATAAGAACTAAAATATTACCGATTATATCTTGATTAGCCTTTGTCTAGGTTAAAATTTTACTTTAGATATATTTAGTTTTCGTTTGTTACAATTCTAAACATAAATATAATGAACTAATATAAGTAATTATCCTTTAAGAATCTGATTTGAACCGGCTTTTTTTGCCTTATTCAATAAATCTTTAACTTTTGTTATCGTTTCAATAAGTGGTAGATAAGTTTCAAGAGTAGTTGTTCCACCTGTTACTGTAATTTTTGTTTTTAAATTTAAATTAGACACACTCTTTCTAATCTCTTCCATAGTATCATTAGCTTCTTCTATTGTTTGTTTAGAAAGGATAATAGTAAATTGATTATAACTACTTCTAGATACAATATCTCTAGGCTCAACATGAAGGGATATTGTTTGTGCTATTTTTTTAAGTACGGCTTGAGTAAATGCTCTTGAAAATTCATCCCTAAATTTCTCAGAATTATCTACCTCTAATATAGAAAGAGTCAATACTTTATATTTTGATAAATTTTTATTTGTATATTCCATTAAAAAACCTTCATTATTATTCAAGTGTGTCACAGGGTCTAACAATGATGTATGTGCATCAGTAATTACTGCTCTTCTTTTTTGTTTATTTACAATAGTTTCAATCTCTGTTGAAAAAGAATCTTCTGCTTTACTTCTGTTATCTAAATGTAAAAGAAACAATATATCTTTATAAACAATATTTAATTGTTTTTGATACCAAAATGTTATAAATATGAATACTACAACAGTAAAAATTAAAAGTTTTATAAAAATATTAAATATAAATAAATTATTTTTTGATAAATCTTCTAATATTTTAGCAATATGATTGAAAATTTCTAAATTTCTTTTTTCTATATTTCTAATATAGATATTTTTTTGATTTTCATTAAATGTTTTTTTATCTTTTAAATTTATAAATGTATAAATATTTTCAGATAATTTATCTTCTAAAAGATTTAATCTATCAATTTGAGTTTCATATTTCTGAAAATATGTTGATAAATTCTGATTTAAAAAATTAAATTCTTCTAAAATATTTAATTTTACTATCATTGTTTTTAGATTTGCTCTTTGATTTTCAAATTCTATGTCTTCAAGTTTGTATAAATTAGAAACAACTTTTCTATGTTCATGTAGTATTTCAACTTTTTTATAATAATTATATTGTTCATGTATAAACAAAGCACTCATAAGTAGTAACACTAAAATAAGATAATGAGTTCTTGTAATATTTTTAAATATAGTATATATTGATGGTTTCATTTGAAGTTGCCTTATAAATGGTATAATTCTAGATAATTAAATTGTATTCTATATTGATGGTGATTAATTTTAACTTAAGAAAAGGTATGTATTGAATTTAGAGAATTATTTTATTTCATTGTTTGAAAATAAATATATAGGTAATGATGGTGCTGAAATTGATGGTTATGTTTATTCTAAAGATGCTTTTTTTGAAAATGTACATTTTAAAAAAAAGTGGATGAGCTACTATCAAATTGCTAGAAAAGCAATGCTTGTAAATATATCTGATGCTATTGCTATGAACGCCATTCCAAAATATATACTTTTAAGTGTTGCTATGCCGAACAATATCACAAAAAATGAAATGAAAGAATTAAGTGATGGGTTTAAAAATATTGCTAATGAATACAATGTAAAAATAATAGGTGGCGATACAATAAGCAATATAAAATTAGACATTACAATTACAGTTATTTCTACCACAAAGAAAGCATTACCTAGAAATAATATAAGAAAAAATAATTTAATAGCGTACACTGGTTTATTAGGTAAATCTAAAAAAGACTTAAAAACTCTTCAAAATTTAGGTTCAATCCATAAAAAATCAAAATTTGTAAATATTAAACTTAGAAGTAAATTTATACAAGATACATCAAGGTTCTTAAGCTCAGGAATGGATATATCTGATGGATTATTTAGTGACTTAGAAAAATTAGCTAATTCCAATAATATTGGTTTTAATTTTCTAAAAAAAGTTCCAAAACAAATTGGTTGTAGTGGTGAAGAGTATGAAATGTTAATCTCATTTAATATTAGAGATAGAAAAACAATTATAAGAAGAGCAAAACTTAGTAGAACACCACTAACAATTTTTGCTAAAACTACAAGAAATAAATATAAAAATAGATGTAAATCACATCATTTTAATTAAAAAGGATATATAAATATGGATAGATTTTATTCACTAGGACACTCTAGTATAGATTTTCGTTTTAAGCAATCTCCAAGAGATTTTGTTGTTGAGGAGATTCCATTATACGAATTTTCTGGTGAAGGGGAACATTTAGTTCTGTTTATAAGAAAAAAGAATTTAGCAACTACTGATATGATAAGAATCATAGCACAACATTTAGGTATTAAAGATAGAGAGATAGGTTATGCTGGTTTAAAAGACAAACACGCAATGACAAAACAATATATATCTATACATAAAAGTTTAGAAGAAAAATTAGAAAGTTTCTCTCACGATGGAATTAAAATTGTTTCAAAAACATACCATAACAATAAAATTAAAATTGGTCATCTAAAAGGTAACCGTTTTTATATAAAAGTTAAAAAAGTAAATCCGACATCTGCTAAAAAAATAGACGAAGCACTAAAAAATATTACTGATTTTGGTATGCCTAACTTTTTTGGTTATCAAAGATTTGGGAATGATGGAACGAATCATATAGATGGTGAAAAAATTGCTAAAGGTGAAAAAAGAGAACGGAATCCTAGAGTTAGAAAATTTTTAATTAATGCTTATCAAAGTCATCTTTTTAATCTTTGGTTAAGTAGAAGATTAGAAATAAACTCTTTAGTAAACAATTTTGAAGCTAAAGAGATAGAATCTCTTCTAAATATGGCAAATAACGAAGTAGTAAAATTAAAAGAGCAGAAACACCCTTTTAAATTAATATCTGGTGATATTATGGAACATTATCCTCATGGAAGATTATTTAATTTTAATGGTGAAGAGGAAGATATAGAAAGATTTAACAATAGAAATATAAGTGTAACTGGTCTTTTATGTGGTTCTAAAGTAAAATCCAGTGAAGGGTTAGCTGGAATTATAGAAAAAGAGTATAACGATACTATAAATGTAGATGGGGCTAGAAGATATGCTTGGGTATTTCCAACAGAAATAGAGGGAAGATTCAACCAAATTGAAGCTCAATATGAGTTTAATTTCACACTTCCTAAGGGTTCTTATGCTACTGTTTTACTTGAAGAGATAGCAAAGAAAAAAATCAATTAAAAAGGAAAATATTATGGAAAAAAGACATATTTCATCATTAATCTCACAAAACTTTGGTAAATTCGCATCAAAAGAGTTTCCAAAATGGTTTCAAGATATTGTAAACAATGCTTATGTAACTTTTATGGGTTTAGATATGACAGATTATAATGATAGAAGTACATATAAATCATTAAATGCTCTATTTACTAGAAAATTAAGAGAAGATAGAAAATATTCACTAGATGGTGATGATTTTATATCTCCTTGTGATTCTTTTATAACTGAATGTGGTGATATTAAAGATGATGTAGCACTTCAAATAAAAGGTATGACATACTATACAGATGATGTACTTGGTGAACATTTCAATCAAGATGAAAAAGAGTTACTTAGAGATGGTAAATTTATAAATTTTTATCTTTCTCCGAAAGATTACCACCGTTACCATATTCCAATTAATATGCAAATATTAAAAGCTGTACATATCCCAGGTAAATTTTACCCTGTAAATATTTCATCATTAAAAATGAGAGTAAATCTTTTTATTGAAAATGAAAGAGTTATTTTACTTTGTGAAACAACATCAAAGAAAAGATTTTATATGGTTCTTGTTAGTGCTTTAAATGTTGGTGGAATGAAATTATCTTTTGATGATAGAATTCAAACTAATGTAAAATCATTAAGACCTCAAGTTTACGAATATGAAAATCTACACTTAAATAAAGGTGATGATTTTGGATGTTTTGAGATGGGTTCTACTATTGTAATTTTATCTGAAAAAGAGATGCTAGAGCTAAATGTAAAAACTGGTGATAATGTTAAATATGGACAGACAATAGCTAAACTTAGCTAAGGTCTGTTAATAACATCTAGTTTTACTAGAAGTTTACCACCCTCTTGGTAAATTTCTAGTTTAGTGTCTATTGGTGCTTTTTGTCTTTGTAAAAGCCCTTGAACAGAGTGTAAAGCATGAGCAAATTTTTGATACATTGGTGTAACAATATAATCTATATTATCTTTTTTTACTAAATTAGCAAAAACACCAACAGCACAATAGTATGCTTTTTTATTGATGGCTCTTTGAATAAGATAATCTCTCATAATCATTATATTATTTTCTAAAGCTATTTTATCTTCTGTTGTTAAGACTCTATTTTCATGAGCTCTCTTAATATTATGTTCAATTTCCTCTTCTATATCAATATCTTCATGATATATTAAACCTTTAATATCTGGACAATATTTACTAAGTTCACTGAAAATTTCATCATCACTTAACCTTTTAGAGTTTATATCAAAAGTATAAATTTTATTATCTATATATTCATGGTCAAGAGCTTTAATAAACTGAACAATAATATTTAGGTAAATATATTTATCATCTTTATTTTGGTCAAACTCAATACCAGTATGCGAAATAATTGGTTTTGGACCTACATATTTTAATGTCATAATATTTTCCCTTTATTTTAAAATAATATAGTTTTATACATTGAATCTAAAGTGCATAATATCACCATCTGAAACAATATACTCTTTACCTTCAAGTCTCATTTTACCAGCTTCTTTAGCTTTAGCTTCACCACCACACTCTATAAAATCATTATAAGCTATAACTTCTGCTCTAATAAAACCTTTTTCAAAATCATTATGAATTACAGATGCTGCTTTTGGAGCAGTTGAGTTTTGTCTAATTGTCCATGCACGAACCTCTTTAACTCCAGCAGTAAAGTAACTCATAAGACCTAGTTTTTCAAAACCTTTATGAATTATTTGGTTTAATCCAGATTCTTTAACACCAAGTTCCTCTAAAAATTCTTCTGCTTCATCTTCATCTAATCCAACTAATTCCTCTTCAACTTTAGCACAAAGTTTTATAATCTCACAGTTATTATCTTCAGCATGTTTAGTTAATTGTTGAACATATTCATTATCTTCAAGTAGACCATCTTCATCAACATTAGCACCATACATAATCTCTTTATTAGTTAAGAATCTTACTTCATTATTTAGTATTTGATAAACTTCACTATCTACTTCAGGAAAGTTTCTTGCTAAATTTCCATCTGCCAAAAACTCTACTAACTCTTGAGCCATCTCCAAAGATGCTTTTGCCCCTTTGTCAGCTTTTGCTTGTTTTTTTAATCTTTCAATTCTATTTTGTAAAACTTCTACATCTGCTAAAATAAGTTCAGTTTCAATAATTTCAACATCTCTTAACGGGTCTATACTACCCTCAGTATGAACAATATTTTCATCAGCAAAACATCTAACTATATGTAAAATAACCTCTGTTTCTCTAATATTAGATAAAAATTTATTACCAAGTCCCTCACCTTTACTAGCACCTTTTACTAACCCTGCTATATCTACAAAATCTAAAGTTGAATATTGAATTTTTTCAGGATTAACTATTTTTGCTAATGCAGATAATCTTACATCTGGAACAGGAACGATTGCCTTATTTGGCTCAATTGTACAAAATGGATAGTTTGCAGCTTCTGCGTTTTGTGCTTTTGTTAGAGCATTAAATGTTGTTGATTTACCTACATTTGGAAGACCAACTAAACCTATACTTAATCCCATATTTATCCTTTTTATTTATAAAAATTTAATTTGATTATCTTCATTTTATCTAAAAATTACTTATATCTTCTTTTTAAAATATACTAAACTTTAGTATCTAACCATTCTTTTTTATTGTAAATATACCAATAGATAATCCCTTTTAGTAGAGTTTCTAAGTTCATAATTATAAATATAACAATAATTTCACACCCTAGTTTATATGCTATATATGATGGAATTACTCTAAAGAACCATAAAGATAAAACATTTATTTTCAATGTTGTTTTTGTAGCTCCAGCACCCCTTAATGAAGCTGAATATATAAAGTATATTGCTAAAGGTATTTGAGCTAAACCAACTAATATAAGGTATTGAGAAGCTACCAATATAGTTAAATTATCTTGTGTAAAAAAACCAACTAAAAATTCAGGAAAAACTATAAGTATAACCCCTACACTTCCCATAAACATATATGCAATTCTTCCACTAATAATTCCCATATTGAAAGCTTTTTGTTTATCTTTTTCACCTAAAGATTGCCCAACAAGAGCCATACTAGCTATCGCAAAACCAAAACCTGGCATAAAAGCTATCCCTTCAATTCTAAGTCCCACTTGATAACCTGCTAGTTGAGTTGTCCCATAAGCTGTAATTACAGCTATAAAAAGTATAAATGAAAAACTAGATATACCTCTATCTAGTGAAGCACTCCAACCTATATTTAAAACTCTTTTTATATCTTTTATACGGATAATTGGGATTAGATGTAATTTTGAAGATGCTAATCTAAGTAGATATATATAAACTATTATGTTAAATAAATAAGCAATTAAAGTAGCATAACCAGCACCCTCGATTCCCATAGCATCAAAACCAAAATGACCAAATATAAAAATATAATTTAAAAAAGCATTTAAAGCAGATGAAAAAAGTTTTATATATAATGAACTTTTAGTGTCCCCTGCTGATGACATAGCATTGTAAAGTAAAGAATCTACAAATATAACTACTATTCCAACTGTTATGATTTTAAAATATGCTGAACCTTGTTTAACAACTTCAGCTTCAGCACCCATAACTTCATATATCCATTCACTTCCAAAGTATCCACCAACACTGACAAATATAGATAAAAAGATAGCCAATAACATTAAAGAAAAAAGTAATGCCGAAGCCCTTTTCTTCCTCCTTTGACCAATATACCTTGAGATAATCGCATTTCCACCAACAACATACAAAGTCATTAGTAAATTAATTATCATCATAAACTGCATACTCATACCAACAGCTGCTAAAGCATAAACACTAATAGTTCCAACCATTAACATATCTATAAGAATCTGTAAAATATCTACTAAGTGTTTGAGTGCTGCTGGTATAGCAAGAGCAAAAACTTTTTTTGTGTTTGGTGAAAGTATAGTTATATTTTTAATTTTACTTCTCTTTTTTATTAATTTGAATTTGCTTTTTACTTGTAATATGTTGTAAATAATTAGAGATATTTATAAGTGAAAATGTAACTAAGAATATCATAAGACCTGGGAAAAAACTAACCCACCAAGCTATCTCAACTACATCTTTACCACCACTAAGAATCGTTCCCCAACTTATCTCAGGTGCTACAATTCCTAAACCTAAAAAACTAAGTCCAGATTCTGCCAAAATAGCCCCACCAACACCAAATGTAAAACTAACAAAATAGATAGGGGCTAAAATAGGTGCATAGTATTTAAAAAGAATCTTTAACTTACTAACTTTAGCTATTGTAAGAATTTTTATATATGGTTGTTGTGTTATCTTAAAACTTTCTGACCGAATTAATCTTGCTGTTGTCATCCAACCTGTTAATGAAATTATTAAAATCAACACTAAAGCTGAAGCATTTACATAACTAACAAGAGCCAATAATAAGAAAAATGTAGGAAATGTTAAAAATAAATCTACTAAAACTACAAAAGATTTATCTACAATACCTCTGTAATATCCAGCAATAGAACCTAAAAGTAGCCCTATAAATGAAGCTATAAAAGCACTTCCAACACCTATAATAAGTGAGATTTTACCACCTTCTATAATTCGAGATAAAATATCTCGTCCTAGCCTATCTGTTCCAAATGGATATTCAAAAGAGGGAGAAGATAAAATATAAGAAGAGTTTAGAGAATAAGCATCAGTAGCATAAAAAAAAGTTCCGAAAAATGATAATCCAAATATAGCCAATAAAATAAATATACTAAATTTAGGAAGCATCATTAAAGATTATTGTTTAATGCCAAGCAGTGTTTGCATCATTTGGTCAATAGTTGTTATCACTTTAGCAGCAGCACCATAAGATGTTTGATACTTAATTAAGTTTGTCATCTCTTCATCTATATTTACTTTTGATGCTGAAAAATATTCTAATTCAACAGCATTAAATTGAGTTGATACTGTTTCTTCCTTAAGAATTGCTCCATTTGTTGCTGTTCCAACCTCAGTTGCTATAATATCAAACATACCGTAAGCTGTTGTATCATAAGAAATTTTTCCTGTTGTAAAATTATAATTCTCAAATTGATGTTGCACCATATTTAAGGCATTATCATTATCTCCAGATGATGATGTTTTACCAGCACTTAATGTAGTTGGATTTATTTTAAATCCACTATGTAAGTCAATTGAACTAGCATCTGTACCATCAAAGAATCTATGTAAACCTAAAGCTCCCGCAAAATTTGTACCAGATGAAAAGGTATCATCTTTTAAATTATCTTCTATTGAAAATGTATAACCTTGAGATTCAGCTAAAGGGTCTAAAGTTAATTCTACTATACCATCACCATCTTGAAGTGTTGCCCAGTTAAAACTTACAAAGTCATCTATATCGTTATTAGCATTTCCATCATCATTATCATCTTTTTCAGCTAAGAATTGCCCCTCAATAGAGTTTGAATCTTTAGCGCCTGTCATAGTTGTAGCTATATCTATATTTATAGACCTTTTTGCTACCTCATTTCCATCATTATCATATACTAAAACACTAAAAGAACCCTCTTTTACATTTAATGATGAATTTAGTACCGCATTTGTTGGATTTAAATCAACATGATTTGAATCCATTCTAGTTGTCGATGAACTAGCATAAAGATTATTAGTAGATTCTATAAGTGTTGTAGCAAAAGAATCTAGTTCAGCTACAACATTTTGGATAATTCCATCTTTTGGAATCCCCTCAGTATTATCTATTGTACCACCTCTTAAATCTAAAATAGCACCTATTTTACCATCTGTTACAACTTCTTCTAAAGGTATTAAAACTCCATCTTGTCTTTCATAAGAGATTTCATAAAATTCATTATCATTATTTTCATTAGAGATATGAATTGGATGATATGTTGAACCATCAACTATATTAAATCCATTTACGCTAACAGTATAACTTCCTGTTCTCTCATTTATATTACCTTGATTTTGTGTATTGGCTTCTATTTGTCCATCATTTATATTAGCACCAATTAATTTCGATAAATCTCTTTCTAGAACATTTCTTTTATCTCTTAAATCATTAGCTGTCATAAAATTACCAGCTTCTGCCGTATCTATAGACTTATTTACAAGAGCTAACTCTTTAGCTATTGAATTCACTTCATCTATATTTACTTTTAATTCTTCATTTAATTGAGTTTGTAAATCTCTTACTTGTTCTTGGTTCTGTTTTATATGGCTTGAAAGAACTTCAGTCTGTTTTGTAAGAGCTAATTTAATAGAATCATTATCTGGATTATCTGCAAATGTTTGCCACATTTTATAGTATTCATTCATATCAGATTTAATTCCAACACCATCTATCTCTGGAAAAAATGTTGACAATGTTTCTAATGTTTTTTTTGAAAACTCACTACTTTCTTTATCAGCAGAAATATCACTATATCTATCAAAAACAAAAGCATCAAAAACTCTTTTTATCTCTTTAACTTCAACACCATTTCCAACATTACCTGGGGAAACCTTAAGTGGTGTAGATGCTGCTGTACTTACTCTCTGTCTAGTGTAACCATCAACTTCTGAATTAGATATATTATGACCAGTAACATTAATTCCAACTTGAGCAGCACTTAAACCACTATACCCAATATTTAGTGCATTAAATATAGAAGCCATTTTACACTCTCACTTCCAAAATAGATGGGTTTTTAGATGCTACTTTATTATAACCTTGCATCTCAGTCGGAACTAACCTCTCTAAAAATGTATTGTATAGATGACTAACACTTAAAACAAACTTCGCATATCTTTTATTTACATCTCTAAGATTTGACAATTCATCTTTTAAATCAGCAAGTGCTTTATGTTGTTCATCATTAAGTAGTTCTGGTAAGTCCTTATCTGGATATGTTGTCATCAAAGATGAAATTTCATGGTCAATCATAGCTTTTTTAGATTCAAAAGCTTTTAATTTTTCCTCTTTTAATGAAAGTCTATCAAATTGAGAATTATTTTTAGCCTCTTTTATATCTGCTATATCTAATTCTGTAATTTCAATTAAATCCCTTAAATCTTTTAAGGCACCCTCTAAATGATGAGACAACATAACTAACCCCTATTTTAATTTTATTATTTACAACAACTCATCGGCTATTTTTTCCGATAGCATCTGTAAATCTACTTTATATTCACCAGATTCTATTGAACTTTTTAACTGTTCAATTTTACTCAAATCACCCTGTTTAGAAATGGTTGAGTTTTGTTTCTGTGAAACTTCTCTGCTTTCACCAAAATTGTTAGCATACGCATTACGAATTGCTGAGCTATTAACTTGTGAAATCATAATTTATCCTTTTTGAAATATATCTATTTTACTATATAGCTATATCGACAAATTGGAAGATTTATTTACTTTTTTGACTTAAGTAATCATATAACATTTGTGAAAAACCAAAACTACCTGAACTAGCCTTACTTAATTCATCCCTATACATAGATTTATATATTTTATCCCCTGGGTCATTCTCTTTAGAAAAAATATTTTTCTCATCTTTCATCGCATTATCCATAACCATTTTTACTATTACAGATTCAAAAGCATCCGTTTGCTCTCTTAACTTAGCATCTTCTGCTTTTGGGTCTATTTTAGGTATAGTATGTTGTTGAGCTACTGTATTTAGTGAATTAATTCCATTATAAGACATTATATAACCTTTAAGTCAGCAGTTATACTACCTGCTGTTTTCATAGCTTCCAAGATAGATATTATATCTTTTGGTGTAGCACCTAATTTTTGAAGAGAACGAACTAAATTAGCAACAGTTGTTGTTCCTGTTGTTGTATAAAGTTCATTTTCATTTAAACCTATTGCTAAATCATCATCTATAACAACAGAACCTTCTGGTTTTTTTGCTGTTTTAGATTCATTGATTTTTATAGTTATATCCCCATGAGTCATAACAATAGGTTTTATCACTATATCTACCCCAGCAATAATAGTTCCTGTTCTCTCATTTATGATGATTCTATTTTTAGCTTTATAATTCATATCTATATCTTCAACCTCTGCTAAAAACTCTATCATAGATTTGTTTTGTGGTCTTTTTAGTTTAATTGTTCTAGGGTCCATAGCTACTGCTACTTTAGTATTATAATAATTATTTATAACTTTTTGTATCTCTACACTATTTTTAAAATTTGCTTCTTTTAAAGACAATGTTACGTATTCTTGATGATATAGGTCAATATTTATCTCCCTTTCAACAACAGCACCATCATAAACAACACCAACCGTTGGATGTGTCTCTTTAGCACCTTTAGAGTTTCTACCACCTATACTAACAGCACCTTGAGCTAAAGCATAAATCTTACCATCAACCCCTTTTAATGGTGTCATTAAAAGAGTACCACCCTCTAAAGATTTAGCATCACCAATAGATGAAACAGTAATATCAAACTTATCCCCCTGTCTTGTAAATGGCTTTAAATTTGAAGTAACAACAACAGCAGCAACATTTTTAGATTTAATATCTATAGACCTCATATCTATATTCATAGATTTAAGCATATTTGCTATTGATTGAAGGGTAAACTTTGATGTTGTACCATCACCTGTTTTTTTTAAACCAACAACAAGTGAATAACCAATAATCTGATTGTCACGAACTCCAACAATATTTGCTACATCATTAATTTTTGTTGCGTAAAGTGTTGAGATTATTAGTAAAAATAATACAAATGTTTTCATCAAATTCCTTCTTAATTATACTTTATTAAAGCAAATTTTATTCCAACTTTTTATAAATTTTTTTTTATCTATTTTACTACTTTCTTAATAGTTTATTAGATATAATATATAAAATTAAACTATCAACCTAAGTTTTATAATAAAACACCCACGTATAAGGTATTATATTACAAAACTCAGGTTATCAAAGAGAATTATGGATTACTTAAAAGCTAAAGGGATAAAATCACTTAGTGGAGAGATTGAGATATCTGGTGCTAAAAATGCCTCTCTACCTCTTATTGCTATGACTATACTAGCAAAAAATCGTGTAGATATTAAAAATTTACCTGATGTTGCTGATATTAAAACATTGTTAAAATTACTGTCGAATCTTGGTGCTTCATGTAACTATGAATTAGCAGGGACTACTGTTGATACTTCAACTATAAACCATACGAAAGCCACTTATGACATTGTAAAAACAATGAGAGCTTCCATCTTAGTTTTAGGTCCTCTTTTAACAAGATTTGGGCATTGTGAAGTTTCTTTACCAGGTGGATGTGCAATTGGGCAGAGACCAGTTGATTTACACCTAAAAGCATTAGAACAGATGGGTGCTAAAATAGAGATTAAATCTGGTTATATAGAAGCAACAGCACCAAATGGTTTAAAAGGTTGTGAGATTATTTTTGATAAAATCACAGTAACTGGAACAGCAAATATTGTTATGGCTGCTGCTTTAGCCCACGGTAAAACAACAATTACTAACGCTGCTAGAGAACCTGAAGTTGTTCAACTTTGTGAAATTTTAAATGCTAATGGTGTAAAAATAGATGGTATAGGCACAGCAATTTTAACAATACATGGAACATCTGGAAAATTATTAAATATTAGTGAATTTAAAGTTATTCCTGACCGGATTGAAGCTGGAACTTATCTTTGTGCTGGAGCTATCACAAAATCTGAATTAACTATTACTAAAGTTGAACCTAAACATTTAAATTCTGTTTTAGCTAAACTTGAAGAGATGGGGTGTTCTTTTACAATAACAGATAGTACAATAACTATTCATCCAACTAAAACAATTAAACCTGTAAAAATAGTTACTCAAGAATATCCAGCATTTCCAACAGATATGCAAGCACAATTTTTAGCACTTGCTACTCAAGCAAATGGTGTTTCCATTATAGAAGAAAGATTATTTGAAAACCGTTTTATGCATGTTAGTGAACTTCAAAGAATGGGTGCTGATATATCTTTAAATGGTAATACAGCTACTGTAAATGGTAAAAGTAAACTTAGTGGAACAGACGTTATGGCTACTGACTTAAGAGCTTCTAGTGCTTTAGTTCTAGCTGGTTTAATTGCTAATGGTGAAACAAATATACATAGAATTTATCATCTTGACCGTGGATATGATAAACTAGAGCAAAAACTTAAACAAGTTGGAGCAAAAATAGAAAGACTGGAAGAGTAACACAATTTTGTGTTACTACGATTCAAATATAATCATCTCATATACACTTTTTTTTGTTACAAGTGATTTATCTGGTGAAACGGAGTAACATTTTTTAGCTTTTTGAACCTCATGTCTTAACTCTGCTATCTCACTTTCCATACTCTCAACATTATTTTTCAATCTAAGTATAATATCTACACCAGCAAGATTAACACCTAATTCACGAGTAAGTCTAAGTATAAGTCTTACTCTATCAATATCTCGTTGTGAATATAATCTTATTCTACCATTCGTTCTTGAAGGAGTAACAAGATTTTCTCTTTCATATTGTCTTAAGGTTTGTGGATGTATATCTAGTAATTTGGCAACTATACTTATTAAATAAACTGGTTCATCATATTGGTGAATCATAATATATCCCTATTCTTGAGGTAATTTTTCTTTCATTATCTGAACTAAATCTTCATCTAACTCATCCACTTTAGGTAAAACAATATTTGCTTTTAAATACAAATCACCACGAACTTTAGTCTTACGGTTCATAGCACCCATCTCTTTTACACGAAATCTTTGCCCATTTTTAGTATTTTGAGGAACTTTAAGTTTTATCTCTTTTTCTAAAGTTTGTATAGCTATCTTTTCACCAAACAATGCTGCATAAAGTGGAATATCAAAACTTTTTACTAAGTCATTATCTTCTCTAATATATTCAGGATTCGAAGCAACTGAAATTCTTAAAAACAAATCCCCTGCTCTACCACCTTGAGCATGACCTTTCCCTTTAACTCTCATCTTCTCACCACTTTTTACACCAGCAGGAATCTTAATATCAAATCTTTCACCATTTACAGATACAGAGTGAGAACCCCCTAAAATAGAAACACTAAAAGGAATTGTTACATTTGTTTCTATATCTAAATTTGGCTCTTCTCTTTGAGTTCCACCAAAACCACCACCAAATGGACTTCCACCACCAAAACCAGAAGAACCTCCGAATCCTCCACCACCAGAGAACATTTGTCTTAAAATATCATCTAAATCAGCACTACCTGCATTTCCATGTGAACGAGAAAAATCACTGAAATTTTGTCCTCCAAACATATTGTCACCCATTTGGTCATATTGTCTTTTTTTCTCTTTATCACTTAAAATCTCATAAGCAGAGTTTATCTCTTTAAACTTTTCCTCTGCTGATACTTCTTTATTTACATCAGGATGATATTGTCTTGCTAATTTTCTATATGCTTTCTTTATCTCTGCTTCACTCGCATTTTCACTAATTTCTAATGTTTTATATAATGATTTTGCCATATTTTTATCCTAAAATGTTTATTGATTATTTAAGTGAGATTATATCATAAGGGTTGAGTGGATGTCAATCAAGGTTGATTGTATTTTTAAATTGTATAGTAAATTATAGAGAAGAGGAACTAGAAATCCTCTTCTAAAATATTTTAGTGTAAAAAGTGACGAACTTCTGAAAAATATAAACTCATACCAAACTCATTAGCAGCATCTATAATCTCTTCATCTCTTATACTTCCACCAGGTTCTATAACATTTTTAACACCAGCTGTTGCTGCTGCATCAATAGAATCACGGAAAGGGAAAAATGCTTCAGATGCTAGAGCAGCACCAGTTACATCAAGACCCATATCTTTAGCTTTTTTCAAAGCACACTGAGCAGCATCAACTCTTGATGTCATACCCATACCAACAGCTACCATAGCTGAATTTTTAACATAAACAACACAGTTAGATTTAGTTAATGATGCTACTTTGTAAGCTATCTCTAAATCTTTCATCTCAGCTTCAGTTGCCTTATTTTTAGAAACTAACTTAGCATTTTTAACTTCATCAGCTCCAACTTTATCAGCATCTTGGAAAACAAATCCACCATCTATATGTTTAAAATCTTTTTTATCATCAGCTAAAATTAGTTTATCACTTCCCATCTCAAAAAGTTTAATTCTTTTTTTCTTAGCAAAAACTTCTTGAGCTTCCTCTGTAATTTTTCCAGCTATAACAACTTCTAAGAAAATCTCATTCATCTTTTCAGCTAACTCTTTGTTTACAGTACCATTAACAGCTACAACACCACCAAAAGCAGAAACTGGGTCACATTTAAGTGCTTCAACATAAGCATCTAAAAGATTATCTTTAATAGCAAAACCACAAGGATTACCATGTTTAGAGATACAAATAGCATTATCATCACCAAAACCAGCAGCAATTTTAACAGCACCATTTAAATCGTTTAAGTTATTGAAACTTGCTTCACCTTTTAGTGTTTTAAAGTTGTTTGAAAAATGTTTATCAAACTCATATAAAGCACCTTTTTGATGAGGATTCTCACCATATCTTGTAGCCATAACTTTATTTCCAACTATAAATTGTTTCTCACCAAAACCATCGTTAAATCTTTCATTCATGTAATTAGCTATCATAGAATCATAAGCAGCTGTATGCTCATAAGCTTTTACCATATAACCACGACGGAACTCTTTTGTATTTTTTTCATTTTCAATAGCATCAATTACTTCAGCATAATCTTCAACATTTGTAACAATAATTACAGCATCGAAATTTTTCGCAGCAGAACGAACCATAGCTGGTCCACCGATGTCTATATTTTCAATAATCTCATCAAAATCTTCAGTTTTTTCAATAGTCTCTTTAAAAGGGTAAAGGTTTACACATACTAAATCAATAGATTCTACACCTAACTCTTTTGCTTGGTCTAAATGACTTTGTTTATCACGACGGTGTAAAATTCCACCATGAACATAAGGGTTTAAAGTTTTAACACGACCCTCAAAACACTCTGGAAATTTTGTAACTTCATCAATCTCGATAGCTTTGATTCCAGCTTCAACTAACTTTTTATAAGTTCCACCAGTTGAGATAATCTCATAATCGTTTTTTACTAATGATTTACAAAAATCAACTACACCTGCTTTATCACTAACACTTACTAATGCTCTTTTCATCTCTTACCTTGTTAAATTAATTAAAGAATCTTACCTAAATTGAGTTTATAAAAGAGTAAAAATTATAACTCTTTAAACTCATATTTCAATATGTTTCCTGTCTCTTTCTTTATATCTTCCATTTTCCAATAATCACCCTCATCTACATCACTACCCATACCAAAATAGAAACTATTTTTATACAACTCAAATGAACGGGCAAATGTTGGGTAATTAAAATAAAAAAGTTCTTTATAATGATTAAGATTCTTACTATTAAATTTCAAAACTTTTATGATTGTGTTAAACCCCTCTTTTTTAGAAGTTAAAACAAAAATTTCAGTTCCCCTTTTTATAATATCTCTCGGAACATAACCATCATCTAAAAAGATTCTACTTGTAACTAAATTAGAACCATCTAGTTTTACTTTATAAAGTCCAAATGGTTTTGTTTGATGGCTATTGTATTTATAAGCTCCAACATAGATAGCTTTGTTACCTAATTTTATGATTCGTGTAGCACGAGAGTATTTAATCTCAAATCTTGTTTTTGGAAACATCTTATATATACTTATATCGTATCTAGGTATAAAATTTCCATCTATATATTGAGCCACACTAAAATATGGTCTTGATGTTCTTTTAAATTTTTTAAGAGCAAAAAGTTCATCTCCCAATGGTAAAAAAGCATAAACTCTACTAGAACCAAGTTTTTGAATCTCCCAATTTTTACCATAATTTTTAGTGATTCCAACAGCAGCACCCTCATCTAATCCAATAGCACTAAAAAGTTTTCCATCTTTTAAAACTAAATCATAAATATGTAAAGCATTTGGAATATTTCTAAACTTTTTAAATCTACTTTTATGATTATTATAAATATAAAAATTTCCCCAATCCCAACTACCTTTAGCGTCGTGTCCAGGGATAAACAGTTTTTTATTTAAAATTTTAAATTTATCTACTTGGTCATCATCAATCCTAGATATATTCTCAAATTTATCTATATTAGGATTTAGTGCTATTAGGTAAACAGGACCAGAATTTATAGATGGACCCTCATTAGCACTATTTCCAGCACCTATAAAAATTTTACCATTATATAACATCATATCCCAGACATTTCTTGAGTATATATCTTCACCACTTCTATACTGTTTTTTATATGGTGTACCTATATACTCTAAGTTTTTTGTAACATCTTTAGCATTTAAGAGTGTCAAAAATAAACATAATATTGTTACTATTTTAAACATCATAACTCTATCCTAGCTTTATAGACTTTATGTCTAAATGTAGGTCTAAACATCCTTTTTGAGGCATCTAGTCCACCACCAATTCCAACGCCATCATTTATAAAGTCATATTCTCTATTGTTTGTAAGTAGTTTGTATCTTATGTAAGATTGAACACCTCTTAGTGAATGGTCACTTTTACCTATGAAAAAACAGAGTGTAGTATCATTTATTTTACCTACAAAACCGAATGATTTAACTTTATTGTTTTGTAAAACAACTAAACCATTTAGGTCATCATTATTGAACTCATCAAAATGTATAAGACAATTTTTTGTGTATTTTTCATCACCAATATCATCATATTTAT
>Ga0256824_10000117_pt1 | contig 26378 bp, 22 predicted proteins | sample CV67metaG_FD_191570 | JGI IMG/M metagenome (GOLD analysis project Ga0256824, IMG submission 191570) | Hydrothermal vent microbial communities from East Pacific Rise, Pacific Ocean - CV67 | ecosystem: Environmental > Aquatic > Marine > Hydrothermal vents | place: Pacific Ocean: East Pacific Rise...
CCTATAAAAAATTAAATATTGGTGTTGCTCTTATTAATCTGGATGAATGCCAGTTAGTCCTTGAAACAAAAGAGATCTTATACAATGGCTTAAGTATAAATATTGGTAAAGTAGATTACGTATTCCAAGTGTTTGAAGAGTATCATCTTGGATTAAGGACGTTTAACGAGTTCCTGTCTGAGAATAAAAGGGTGAAGATTTTCAATAAAGATTATGAAATAGTAGCCAATAAACATTTAGCGTATGTATTACTAAATAAGATAGGTATAACAACACTGCCAGCAGAGCCTGTAAGCAGTGTAAACTATAAAGACTATACCAAGTTCCCATATGTAGTAAAAATGTTGTCAGGGCCGTCTATGGACGATGTTCTAGTGGAAGATGACGTTGCTTTAAAGGCTTTGGTAGAGAAAGGTAGGCAGCTTGTAATATATCCTTTGTTTATTGAACAAAAAGAAATATATGAAGTAGCTGCATCTAAGAGAGAAGTGTTGTATACAATCAGAAGAACATTGAAGGCTGGACCTTGCTTAGCTAATGTAAAGAACAAAGCAAAAAATGAGATGATTGAATGCCCGCCATCTTTAGATAGTCATGTAGAGAGAATAATGAGAGCGCTAAGATTGGATTTCTTAAATTTAGAGTTCATGATCTTGAATAAAACATGGGTGTTAATAGGAGTGGAGAATCTTATCGTTCCCACAGAAGCCATAGGAAGAAAGATAGTAAAGTCGTTTTCTTAGCGGGGAATTGGAACCTTAGAAGGAATACTATTTCTGTATGTTTCCATTAAAACCTTACCATTAGATGTACACGCAACAAAAACACTTCTTTTGTTTTTAGAATCGATGAAAACACTTTGATCTGATTTTCCATATTTTGAAACAAAGTGAGCATAAATTGTTTGCATAGACTTCTTGCAGCTCTTTAAATCAGAGGTACTTTTCATAGAAATGATAGATTGAACAATATTATGATTATCTAAAATAGCAGCATGATCTACAATCATAGTATTTCTAGTTTTAAAACTATAACTGTTAGGCCCCATGGGCTTAGATTTATCACCTGTATAGGTTTTGCCCAATGTAACGCCGTAAGCTCCAACAATAGAGTCAGCATAAAGAGATCCTACGAGAAGGATAGTTAGAGGGAGAAGTTTTTTCAAGACAAAAGTCCTTTAACAGTGTCTTTTTCGTAATGAGTTTCAATAATACCAAGAACTTCTTCAAAAAGATCAAGTGTGTCAACGAAAAGATCTTCATATGTATAAACAGGAAGAGAGGCAAGGAATGCTGAGGCTTTGTTAGTTATAAGAGAGTCTTCTGTGTCCGCGGAAATAAAAACAGCTCTTAACTTTTTAGAGATTGAATGCATGAAGAAGATCTCGATAGCTTTGTCATTATTAATTGTTTCTACATAGTCGGAAACAATGTTGATCAAGTGTTGGGCGAAACGTTCAACAAGATATTTTTGAGAGGCTTTGTGAATAACAAGTTCTCCAACTTTATTGTAGTAATGGATTGATACCATTTCAGGAGAGTCTTCCGTATGAAAAAAAGATATTTCATGTACGGCATTCTCTCCACTTTTTGATTTTTGATCACCATCGAATAAAAGCCCTTCCCTGCCTTTAACAATAAGTACAGCTTTTTTTACTCGAAGAGATAATTCCTCTAAAGTTTCTTTGCTAAGATTATTTGTGTTCATAAATATACTCCTAAATTTTTATTAATTATAACAGGAAAATAGGATTAAATTCAAGAGATTTGAAAGAATAGGTAAGGTTAGTAGGTATGTGTATCAATAGTGAAAGAGTTCACTATTAAAAGAGCAATTTATAGTTGCTGTGACAAGTTGTAAGGGATCCCAAAAGAATCAAGTAGATTAGAAAGATCTTCCTTTGGAATAGTTATTTCATTCGAACTGTTGTCAACACTGTCTTCAAAAAGGCCAACGTCATCTGAGTCATTATAAGAAAACTTAACACTTAAGTCTAAAGAATAAGAATCATCTGAGAAAAAACTTTTATAATATAAGTTATGACTGCTAGAAAAAACATAATAGGTGTTGTTGCTTTTTTTGACAACCATGCTGCCATAACTAGTGTCAATCAAGGAAGGAGAAATATTTCTTTTAAAATAATCAGCTAACTCTTTGTCAGATGTTATTTCAAACACAATATAAAAATTGTAGATATCTTGGTCTCCTAAGAAAGATGGGTCTATTAAAGTATCTCGGAGAGATTCAAACTGCTGAACACTTACAGCATCCAATTGCTCAATTTCATTTATAGACATGATAGTAAGGCTGTCAGGAACATACTCTATCTTGACATCCGTTTTTGAGACGTTACCACATCCAACAAGAAAAAACACTGAGAAACTTAGAAATAATAACTTTAACATACAAACTCCTTTTTGTTATTGTAAATTATACACAGTTTTTGCTGTATATAACTTAACTTTTTTAATTATTCAAAATACTTAAAGAAGGAGACTATCTTCTACCAAGTAGTTGAAAAGAACATAGGGTACTTATTATAAGATGATTTCTTTCTCATTACCCAATCTTGAAAACCTTTATTTTGAGGAGTAATTGAAAAGTTATTGTTCTTTCCAAAACTTCCTGACTCAAGAAGACCTACCATATATGAGAAGTCACCATGGTGAGCCTTTATTTTAATGAAAAGGTCCGGCTGAACATCTCCTGGATCATAATCACTGTGTGAACCTTTACCACCAAGATAAGCAGTCCAGTCACTAGCATTCCAAGACATAACTGGATCAAACCCAGGATACTTTTGCGTTACAGAAATTGTTTTAGTTTTCCAACATGGATAAGGTAAATACCAAGATCCACAAACTCCCATATAATCGACTTCTGTTGAATACGTCCATGTTCTCCAAACTCTCTTCTTGCCCGTTGAGCTTCCAGACATCGCATAAATATCGATCCATCTTTTTGTTTTTGACTTAACATAGCTTGATCTAGAATCTTGTCCAACAGGGTCAACTGTGATAAGCAAGTCAGGATTAGTGCTATCTATAGTCTTAGAAAGAGCTTCAACTGAACTATCTCCTCCGAAACTGTGACCGACAACAATCAGTTGTTTTGTATTTTGCTGCTTGTTAAATGGGTTTTGATAAGGTGTAGCTTTAAAGAAACCTGACGATGAACCATCTAACATCTCCCAATGGAAGTAATTGATCCTTGATAGTGTCCTGTTATAATAGAGATTAAGAAAGTTTCCAACTGGGCCATAGCTTGTTGTTTTAGCGCCTTCAACAAAAGTTACTGTTGTCGCTGAATTTTTTGCGCTAATGAAACCTGTTGCTTGAGACCATCCAACATTGTTGTGTGTACCAGGACGAGGCGGGTGTATATGTGCTGTAGATTGTTTAGACTTACCAGTTTTTGAAACTGTAAAAGATTTAGTCTTTTTAGAAAGGTTGTCTATACGAGACTCTGGGAAGCCATTTCTATCATAAGAATAAGATGCGCTAGATGCAAGACCTAACCCTTTGTATATTTCTTTCTTTACGATTTGACCGTTAGCTGAGTATTTTGAGACAACTGTCTGGTTACCACTTTGGAACTTTGTTACTTTGTTGAAAATAGGATCAAATTCTCTAACAGAAATAGTTTTTATACCTGTCTCTGAGTCAAATCCATCTAACGTAATTCTTTGACCACGATCATTGTACTTGTAGTTTATTTCAAAAGAAGCTGGACTAGCATAAGGAGCTAAAGTAACCTTGATAACTCGACCGTTCTCGTCATGGCTCATAATCTTTTCAGACATAGAGTCTTCTGAGCTTTTAACAACTTGAATTGAATTTACAACATCGTAAAATTCTTTCAAAGATTCGTCACCTGAAAGGATTTCAAACATGTCATTCTCATAAATATAATCTGTATGCTTCTCTTCTGACAAAGATGGTCCAGTAGAAGTAGCATCTTGAGCAATAACTCTACCTAGGTCGTCATAAGAGAACTCTTTTGTAAAAGTTATACCTTTTGTAGAATTAGATAACTCTTCTTCTCCAATAATTTTAGAAAATCCGTCTTTAGAGATTTTAACAATCAAACCATTCTCATTGTAAGAGAACTGACCTAATTCAGATTGAACAGATGTATACGTCTCCGTGTTGTTTCGTTCAAGATCTGTAGAGTTTAAATCTTCTTGAGAGATCTTGTCCATATCAACTAAGTCTAAGACTTTTTGATTTGAAACAAGTCGAGAGATAGACAAAAGATTTGCACCTTGATAATTAAATGTAAGTTTATTGTCTAGATATGCAATTTCTGATAGTTTGTCATTATCATAAGAGAAGACAATATCAACACCAACCTGATTACTTACTTTAACAATCTTGTCATCTTTGTACTCAAGATTAGCAACTTTACCGTCTACCATTAGTCGAATAAGTTTTCCTTCTTTATCAAAAGAGTACTTCTTATTGTCAGCCGATACATATTCTAAGATATCGCCTTCAGCTTCAAACAGTTGAACCTCAATACCTTGATCTAATGCAAGATATTTACCAGATGAGTCTTTTGAAAAAATAAGAATATCACCATTCGGCTTTGTAACTGCATGAGAATCTCCTATTACACCATCTTTGTCCCAAATTTCAAAAGAAGCAACAGTGCCATTATCTCGATTAATAGAACAAGATGAGTTACTTGCATTGTAAACGGCTACAGCATCTGAAAGGAGGCCTCTATATAGAGTATCCTTAATGTCGCTAAATCCTTTTTCACAAGCAGCTTGTGCTGAAGAATATTGATCAGACTTAACAAGCAGAGAGTCATAATCAACAGATGTATCTAGAGAAGCGTCAAATGAAGTTCGCCAACCCTTGCCTAGAGATCCTTTTCCAGCAATAGAAGAATAATGAATATCTGTTTGGAGCGCCTTAATGTCTACAGGAAGATTATCTTCAAGCTCAAATGATAGAACACCATTTTGATCAACCTCTCTTTTACCAGAATCAATATCTGTTAAATCAGCTGTAACGCTTTGCGGACTCAGATAAAAACTAGAATTTTTTAAACCAGATTCAGCTTTTGCCGAATCAACACTATCACCACTGTCACCACATCCACTTAATAGAAGTAGCGGAAGAGCTACTAGACTTAGGGATAACCTTTTTATATTTTTATGTTGCATAAACAATCTCCTGTGTTGTTGTTATCATATGTTATTTTTGAATAGATACTATATGATATTAAGCAGGAAGTATATCAGGAAGATGAACTTTTAAACATTTTAAAGCAATAAGATTTTGTAATACTTGAAAATTTATAAAAAGTCGAGTTTTTACGATGAGAAGGAGGTAAATGAGCTTCGTTGATTAACTATAAATCAACGAATAAAACCGAATACTACAATGTAAACTGGATAACATTAGCGTCAATAACAGAAGATGCCTCAAGGTATTTTTCTACAAGAGGATGGCTCTCACCAAAATCTTCATAATCAGAAAGATCTACAAAAACTGAACTATCTGAAGATGACGAATAACTTTGATTTAAAAGACTGTCCATGTCGTCTTGAGTAACACCTCTTACGTACATATAAAGAGAAACACCAGCAACAGGCTGCGAAGAAACTTTTTCAACTTCTTTTTTTAGACTAATAAAAATATTTTCATGAGTGGTGATTAGTTCTGTAGCTTCAGGAGAGTAACCCTCTCCTGCAAAAAACTCGGATGGATTGAAGCCATAAGCTTCTTGACAAGCATCTAAGGCTGAATGGAGTGCTTTTATTTTTTGATTTAACATATGAATCCTTTAATATAATGTACGTAGTTTATAGAAGATTTGATTAAATGCTGGTTAATGTTGAATGACCTTTTAAATCTTCAAGATACGTTAAGATATGAAAGATGAGAAACATAATAGTAATATATTGTAATAACAGAATTACAAGTAAAATATTGGAAAGATTGTTACATGACGTAGAGCACTTTGAAATAATAAATGTTTCAGATGAAGAAAGCTTCCGGAAAGAGATTAAAGAGCATGCTTCTGATATATATGAATATTTTATAAAAGACAAGGTTTTTTCTACTGCTATAAATAGTTTGTTCAAAGGAGCATCTACCAAACCTATTTTGGTAACCTCAGCATTTTCTTTAGATCAGCTATCTTTAAATGTAAAGGGTGTTTTAGAAACACCGTTCAAGAAAGATGAGGTAGAGAACATTCTCGAAGAGTAAGAAACATCTTGCTGAGGAATCATTAGCTTTAAGACTATGGTAGCTATGCACTTCAACTAATACTTCTTCAAATTTTAAAAAGATTCATTCTAAATATAGTTAAAGAGATTTTAAGGAGAGCTGTATTATAATTCTCTCATGTCAAACGAAGGACTGTTGGCAGAAAGCGTTATTCGCTTTTACTAGAAGTTTCTAGTTAAGTTCTTAGTTCAAAAGGTTTGTTATCGTTGCCTGCACAACGGTGGTTTCAAGACCACGGCAGATACAGATCTTGAATAAGGAGTCATGGGACTCTTTACAAATATGGTTTGGTAAGGTTTAATACTTTTTGATCTAGAAAACTCTAGAACAAGCCACCAAGATATTCTCAATTGTTACCTGCACGATCGGTAGTTTTTAAGACTACGGTAGGTTGAGAGTAAAAAAAGAGTCATGGGACTCTTTGTGGGTGTTTAGCTCAGTTGGTTAGAGCCCCCCGCTCATAACGGGGCGGTCGCGAGTTCGAGTCTCGCAAGACCCACCACAAACATGGGATGAAGTATGAATACTGCGGAGGGCATGCCCCGCATGGAGTGAGTTTAAATCTCACGATTCCCACCAAAAATACATTCTTTTCTGTCCATTTAGGTGGCCAGATAGAGTGTTGAAACCCCTGGATGCTCTACACTGCGTTTGCGTGGTGCACTGGGTGCAGAATGGAACATTATCCCACGGCTAGGAAGTTGGACGTAAAGCCCATGCTTAGTATCGGTAGGGTGTTCCGATCTGTTTAAATATGTCCTTCGGGGCACCAATTGTACATAGTGATCTGCGCGGAGATAACTCGGTTGCCGAAGCTGTGTACAGGTTGAATAAACTATGCTGATAGCAGTGTAGAGTAAGACTTGTAACAAATACGCGCTCTTAGCTCAGCTGGATAGAGCAACGCCCTTCTAAGGCGTAGGCCAAAGGTTCGAATCCTTTAGGGCGTACCATATGGCCTTCGGGCCACCAAAAAATCTGACTGGCAGAAAAACCAGGAAGATGTTTGAAACAACTTGGCTTGGCAGTGAAAAGTAACTGCAGAAAATGGATGGTTCGTAGGAAGCGTAAAGCCCTACCACGCGATGTGCCCTTGCCGAACGAGGGAGCCACCACCAAATATGGCCTTAGGGCCACCAAAAAAAGACATTGTTTCAAGGTCCCTTACGGTACTAGTAGACGATGACTACGTCTACGCAAGCATCCATGTGGTAGTGGATGCATGTGAACGCGCTCCTTTAAGATATTAGACATAAGTGCTTTAGGAGCTTTTATGTCTGATATAAGTAACCACTCGTTCGCGCGAAATTTCGGGCTTTCACCCGATAATTCTTGACACTTATATCAACTAGAAGAGAAATTCCTCTCTTCTATCTTCAAAACAAACTATCTCAAAAAAACAAACTATAATTTAAACATATACATGCTATGATAATATCAAGTTGTTACGCGCTTTAACCTCACACTTTGTTTAGCTAACAGAGTAACAAAAGTATTCCACTTGAAGGAGCCTATTTATAGGAAAACGTGAGGATCTATATTAAAAAAAATCAAAGTTTATTTAGATATAATTATAAAATGTACATAAAGTACATAAATAAAAACATAGGAGTTTAAAATGTCAGTAAGAATTACCGATACCTGTATTAATTGTGCAGCGTGCATCGACGAGTGTCCAGTAGAGGCAATTGTAGATGAAGATGATAACCCAACAGGTGAAGATATTTTCTTTGTATATGAAGATAAATGTGTGGAATGTGTTGATCACCACGACGAGCCAGCTTGTGCGACAGCATGTCCTACAGAAGGGTGTATTATCTGGGATAAAGTAGAGTCTAGCCCACCTCATAAAGCTCGTGAACCAGGCGAACCCTGCGTAGACTAGCGCAACAAAGACGGGGTTACCCGTCTACTACTTTTCTAACTTAAAATCCTTTCTAGAATCAACAGCCTCTCTTGAATAATCATCTCCATAAACAGACTGCATATCCTTACGCAATATCTCAAGCTCTTCTTTTGAACTTCCTGAGAATTTTCTATGATTTAGATCAGCAGGATTTCTTTGATAATAATGAGAAGCCTTAGCAATAGAATTTAAGTGAACCTTGAAACTTTTTTTGTCTGAAGATTCTAATGTCTTCTTCACTATTGTATATGCAGGCAAATCAATTGTACAGATTTCACTTAAATTCCAAAGCGCCTTAGTTCCAATTTTATTTTCACCAAGTCTTTTTTCTTTAGAAAGATCTCCTCCTGGAAGAGATTGAATGATAAGCTCTATATAGCGAGGATCTCCTGTAGCAAAATAAGCTCCTTGCCATAAGTCAATAACATAACCTCGAGAAGGTTTAAGCTTTGTTAAGTCTTGCTCAACAGAGTCATCCTGAAGAAGATCTTCAAAAGCCTTCCCAGATGGGTCAGATTTAGGATTATTATTAATGATATCAAAAAGCTCTTGGTAGTTATCTGCAGCTGAATAAAAAATTGCGGCGTTAAGAACTAAAGCTTCTTTTTTCGTCTCGGGGATAAAGTATTTCAACCAGCGCTCTGCATCTTTAGGATCTTGTTGAATAATACCGGCAATAAATCCAGCAGTAATACCTTGCCCTGAACTTCTCTCAAAGCTTTGAGCATGTCTAAATCCAAGTAAAGCTTTCGGTACTTTTGAAAAATCTTTTGTTTTGTAGAAAGTTGTAGCCCATTTTGTGGTCTCTTCAGGTGTTAAATAATCTTTCTCTGCAATAGGGAACCCTGCAGCCTTAAGTTGGTCCAATCTGGTTTCTGTAGCTGTAGTTGCTGCGTTCAAGCTACTTAGCAATAGAAATACGCTTAGGGAGCCTAGTATTAATTTACTCATTATAAACCTCCATTGTCTATGAATTTAATTGTTAGATAAATCTTATGCTTCTGAAGATCTTGATCTTTACCAAAGACTTCAACAGTCCCGGCTTCATAAGTGTAACCAAGACCATAGTTTTGAGAAAAAGCGACTTCAAAACTTCCACCATAAGTCATTCCATGAAAGTAATCATTATCGATTTTACCACCACCATATCCGATCATGGCACCAATGCTAAAAGGAAGATCTTGGTCCTGAGGTATTTGAGAAAAATCAAATCCAAGTTTAAGATTAAGCGTTCCATAAGGAGCGTAGCTATGATCTAGCTGGTCAAAGCTGTTGTCAAAGAATACGCTACCTATATTTCCTGAAACCCCGGCTTCAATCCATTGGTATTGGTCCATACCAAACATAAGGTCTCCTCCAATTTCAGCGCCGTATTGAGGGTCTGCATCTCCAATTTCAAAAGAGCTTCCTCCTATATTTAGGTGACTTCCACCAGCGAATAATGTACTTGTAGCTAGTAATGTAGCAAATGCGATTTTTTTAAACATATTATAATTTCCTGTAGTGATATTTTTTAGATAAGAAGAGGTGACCAAACTCCCGTGAATTTGGTCAAGTGTAGTCTGCTATTAAGGATGAGTTTTGCAATACGATTGCACGAACAAAAGACTCCTTAGGATCTTAATATCTAAAACAAATCAGCTTTGAACTAATTCTTGAGAAGATTATAGCGGATTTTTTTGAAAGAATATACGAAACTAAAAAGTTCCCGGAGAGGGAAGCTATTTATAAAACTAAATAACTTGCAACTCCAATACCGGCGCCAACTAAAACAGAAGTACCCTTCCAATAGTCTAAGCCTAGATTTTGATCATCTTCATCGTTAGAAGCTTTGTGAAGCTCGTAGAATGAATATGCAATAATCAAGATAATTATGATCTGAGCGATTAGTTCCTGTTTGTTATACATGAGTCTAATTGCAATGCCTCCGAAAAGTAAAGAAATTAAAAAATTTCTGGTAATAGCTCTCTTGAGGTCTGTGTCGTTTTCCTTGTTATGTGTTTGTGAGTTCATCTTTTCTCCTTCTTTGAATCATAAAAAATGATTTGTTGCTGTGTAGCAATTTTTTATGACTTGTCTTAAAGATGATATGTTTAGTAATATCAATCTTTTACATAAAAATATTAAACCTTTTACATAACATGATTATAGCAGGGAGAACATGAAGGAGACCTTATGAAAACATTGTAGATATTTTAGATATCAAAAGCTTAAATAAGTTTTAGATAATCTCTCAAATGCTGTTATTTTTACAAGTTTGTACCTATTACAAAGCACTATCTATTTATAGGTACACATTTTTAACCAAGGAGACCATATGAATCAACCTAAACGATTCGCGAAACAAGCTCTTAATTTCTTTGCGGAATTTACAGATCTTGAGTCGTTGGTAAACACGTCTTATATCCAAAGACCAAATGATCAACGCACTCGCGCGTTTAGACAAGTAAAATTGTCTGAAGTTTCATTTGGAAAAGTTTTAGAAGCTAATTTCTTAGATATAAACTTAAGTTTTCAATCGATGTCATATATCAACAGACATATTTCACCGATTGTTAAAGTCAATGACAAATCTGACAAAAAAGATGTTAATCGTCTAATGTTAGGTCTTGTCTTTATAAAAGTCTTTTTCCCAGAAAAGGATTCATTCATATATCTTCCATTAGTAATGGTTGATATCACTGACAAAAAAGAGCAAATGCTTAATAACCGAGATTCTGAACAAACTGTTCGAATTTCTCTAGAAGATAACGTTGTTTTAAATGACGGTGTCCTCTCTTACTTCTTCGATTTCAAAACTGAAGAATCTAAAAAGCTACAAGAAGAGTTTATTGCCGAAAAGATCTCTGATCTAATCGTTGATACTTCTATCGGTACTAAGCTAGCTATTTCACGCTTATACCAAATGTTTAAATCAAAGCTATTGCCTGGTTTAGACTTAGAAATTCTCTTTCCAGAAGCTGTTTCAGATAAAAGTGGCGTTTTTATGTTTTTCAACATGAAAGAGCAGTTTAAGACTAAGAACTTGTTCCTAGACTTAGCTGAAAAGCCAAATCAAATCATTACCGATTATCTTGCTTATGAGCAGCCTGAAAACAAAAGTGCTGTTATGAGTAATGATTATTGGCTTGGTTCTATGACAAAATCATTTCCTCTTGGCCATGGTCAAGGTGTTGTTATGTCTTCGAATCAACAGAGTCATAGTGTCATTCCTGTTATTGGTGGACCTGGTACCGGTAAAACTACTTTGTTTCTTTCATTAGTTGCAAATGAAATTACTAAACGTGCTCTGTCTATTATAGAAAATGACAAAGATTACAATAATCTTATGCTCATTACTTCAACATCTAACAAAGCTGTTGAAAATGTATACGGTTCTCTTAGTGCATTTGGTTTTTGTTATGTTGGAGGTAATTCTGAAAATAAAGCAAACTCTGTAAAAGATGTAAAAGCAATGATTGAAAAACTAAGTAATCAAACTTTCGACGAAGCTACTTATAAAAAGACTGCTAAATCGATCAAAAAGATTGTTAAAAGTTTTAAATCAAAGCAAAAAGACTTTGAAGAATTAAAATCTTTGAAGAATGTTACTAGCATGGATGATCTTATTGTTCGAATTGAAGATATGGAAGACGATCTGTCTAACATGTCTTCTGAAGAAGAATTCAAGATTGTATCTAATACTGAAGCGTTAATTGGTAAACTTTCTAAAATCTCCGGCGGTCTATTTGCTGAAGATAAATTATCTATTTGGTTAGATGAAATAGAAGTTATGCTTTCTAAACGCAATGAACTCGGTTTTATTAGTAAATTTATAAAAGAAAAAGGTTTGATTTTAGAGCTTGAAAGTACACTTGGTTTTTCTGGATTAAATCTAGATAAAGTCAATAAACTTAAAAGCCTTCTATCTTCTCTTGATCTTCTTGGAGCATCTTACAATTTAGCTTTGGCTAACATTGCACTACGCTCTGAACTTCAAGAACTAATTGATATTCGCGAACAGTATAAAGGTAAAGAGAATAAGTTCAAGAAATTTTTAAATGCTAAAACATTTGGAGAGTTTTTTAGAACTAATTTATATTCTTTGAACTACAAGCTGTTCTTGGCCGCTAATAGTTTTATGCACCAGCATTCACTTAAGCACAAAACAGAAGTTTTAAAAGCTCTCGGGTATTTAGAACGCGCAGACTTTAAAGATCGTATGGAATACTTAAGAAAGGAGTATAGTGGAATAATGTCTTCGGAAGCGAGAATGAATTCTTTTATGCGTCATATCTCTATGGTATATCCAGTTACAACTAGTACACTTGCTGCAGTTAATGGTATGTGGGCTGGTTTCTTTAATTCAAAAACAATTTATCGTACTGTACTTGCCGATGAAGCTGGAATGATTACGTCGAAAGATATGGTCCCTGCTTTAACGCAAGCTACTCGTGCAATAATTGTCGGTGATCCTAAACAGTTAAGACCTATTGTAAGCCTTAACGATATGTTTTTAGATTACTTTCAAGCTAAATGGGCTCCAGAATTCTGGAACAAATATTCTCCGTCTGTTGTATCAGCATTTCATAGATCTGCAGGTACTTTAGAAGGAGGATTTAAAGTTACAGGTTCAGGTATCATGCTCGATGAACATAGACGTTGTGTTAAAAGCATTGCTGACATGTTTATTGACATTGCTGACTATAAAGGATTAAAAGTTCGAACAATTGAACCCAAATATCCTGCTTACGAAGCTCTTAAAGGTAACAGATTCTTCTTTAATGTTAAGAATCCAAATGGTACAAAAGTAAATAACTTTGAAGTCGATGCTATCGATAAAGTTTTAACTCGTCTTGAGTCTATAGGTTTCGATCTAAAAACTCAAGTTGGTATCATTACTCCTTATGTTGCACAAGAAACTGCACTTATCAATCGCTTTAGTGAACGTGTTAATCACTCTCATGAAAAGTCTAAAATTGGTACAGTTCACAAGTTTCAAGGTGTTGAATTTGACGTTGTAATCTTCTCAAGTGTTATTTCACGTGACGATGATTCATTGTCTTTTATTAATCAAGATCCAAGTATGATCAATGTTTCTATTTCAAGAGCTAAACATGCCTTTATGGTTGTTGGTGATTATGATAGATTAACTTCTGAAGATGGTTACGCTAAGCAATTGGCTAATCATTTAAAAGATGGTGGTAAATACGCAGATCTCTCGATCAAAAACGGTTAAAGGGTTTCCCTTTTTCTGTTTCTAGTTTAGAAACTCATGCTACAATAGTGTAAAAAGGAGTCCACGTGAAAAGAGAAGCAAAACAAATAGTAATCGTTAGAAGGGATATACTAGAATCATCTCAAGATGAGATAGACAACATGTCTCAAGATAAAAGATCTCAATACTTTGAACAACTTGGTAAAGTCGGGAAGATGCCTCGCGGCAAATTAGCTGCACAAGTCTCTCACGCGTCCATGGCGCCAATATTAAGAATTATGAGAGGGAATGTTCCTTATGCAGAATATGACGCACCTGAAGGAAACTATGAGTTATCTTTATCTATCGAAGAAGATACCCCATTAAAAGCTTGGATAGAAGGTAGTTTTGCTAAGATAATTTTAGCTGTAAAAAGTGAAGAGAAACTTCTCTCTTTATATAAGCAGATCTCAGAGGCAGGATTTGTTTGTGATCTTATTCAAGATGAAGGGAGGACTGCATTTAAGGAGCCTACATATACTTGTCTAGGAATAGAACCTGTCTGGGCGAAACCAAATTTCGAGGATCAAGACAGCATTGAAAGATTTACAAAGAGACTAAACCTCCTGAAATAAAAATAACCTTAAGCTTTTCATATCGCTAGAAAAGACTCAGGTAACTCTCATTTTACAAAGTGTATACTTTCCTTATAAATAAAATTTGATAAGGATTGGTATGCAGGCTTTACTAGACATCTTCACAACTATTGCCAAGCCCTTTGATAAGGGGTCGGGAGAAAAAGAGCAAGCTATTTTAGACCTTCTTTCGGAATACAATCCGTATTATCAGGAAAATGTTGGGATTGTAGTCCCCTCTGTAGGACCTAGAAAAATTGTTGTAGTATCTCATATTGACTTAATTAGGAAGTTTAATAAAGGTTTCAAGGAAGACAACACCTTTGTAATTGATCAAGATAAAGGAATTATAAGTGGTGCACTGGACAACACTGTAACAAATGCTGCGTTAATACTTGCCATAAAAGACCTCAACTCTAGGAATCTTGCTCAAAACATAGAATTTGTTTTCACTGAGGGTGAAGAGATCGGGTTGCTCGGGATGAAAGAGTATATGAAGATCAACAAAGATTATGCTGAAGATATATTCTTTATCAATCTAGATGTAACAAATGACAACTGGGGCTGCCCGGCTTCTGTCGAATATGACAAGCCTTCTTTTGAAATAGCAAAGAGAGTAAGGTTAGCTCTTCCTGATTGTGGAATATCAAAGAATCGAGACGGTGACGACATGTGTGCCATTCTAAAGCATGGAGGACATGGATTTAGCTACTGTTTGCCTACAAAGGATGTAATCCATAGCTATAGCAATTATGCTAGGCTAGAAGACTTAGTACCTTATTGCCAGGGGTTGGTTACACTTCTAGAAAAAGTCTCATTTGAAAACTTCAAGCATGACAAGTTCTCATTATCAATTGAAGCAGCTTTAGAATTTTCTTCTATAAAAAAGATGAAGAAGGCTGCGAAGAAAGCTGAAAAGAGAAGAGAAAAAGAAGATAGAAAATATCGCAAGAGATTTCCTTCAAATAGATCTAGACGACGTGAGACAAAATCTTTAAACCTTTCTGACATTGGAGATATCCCAGTAGATGACTCAGGTAACTTTATTGACGATGGATCTTATGACAATGTAAAAGATCTTCCTTTGCACTTTGAAGAAATGGATACAGAGGAAGCCGCTTTATCTAAATTTGAAGCGATAGACTATGATTTTTATGAACTTGAAGAGGTTGAAGATGAAGATAGAGAGAGACTAGAAGCTGATCTAAACGAGTTATTTGAAGAAGAAAAAGAAGCTTTAATCTCTGACCTGACAACACATATTTATGAATGGATTGACGAGGAGCAACTTGTTGATTTCTTTGTAAGCTTCTTTTATGAAAGAAATGAAGAAGATGATTATTTTGGGGAAGAATATTTTTATAACTATATCTTAAATTCTCAGATCAAAAAGAAAAAAATGACCGAAGCCTTAGCATTAGCTTCATTTACATTATTAAGCTTGATAAGGCTAGGAATGATTGACTGTGAAAAAGGTAAGTTTTCTTTTCCAAAAACAGAAAAACCTTTCTTTGAGTATTACTAGCCTTAGATCAGTTCGTTGTACAAAGGAATTTGCATTGCGTCTATAGAATCCATTTGTTCTGAAGATAATATAAACTCTCCATTCTTTAAGTCAGAGTAGTTATTTAAGTCTGCCGAAGCGATAGAGCTTTTGAAATTAATGTAAATCCCTGCCCATTTCGTTAAGGTTTGAGGGGTTTGAGAGACCTCAATGAGCGAAGTGTTTATTGTCCGAAGAAAGGAGTCCTTAAATTGTGAAAGAGCTCCGTCAAAAAGATCTTCCGGTCCGTCTAAAATAAGTAAGTTCTTTTCTTCTTTTGGTTTTGTAAACGAATCCCATAAAGCAATACCGGTAAAAACCGGTTTGTCAAATTTACGTAAAGACCCTTGAAATACATTTAAGGTTTTACGATGAGGAATGTTGTCTCCGTTAAATATATTGAACATATCGCTCTCGGGATTGCAGAATGGCTCTAAAGGTTTCGCAGCTAAAGCAATATAGCTCAAAATAATAGCAGGGTGGTCCTCTCTGTTCTCTCGTGTTATAAGATAGTCATAAACTTCTCTAAACCCACTGTGCTCAATCGCTGCTGCATGCTCAACACCTGAAATAATTGAATCTTTTAGAACATCTATGTAATAAGCATCTTTCCCAGAGTCATTTTCATTAACCAACAAATCAATTAGTAATATAGCCACGAATGAAAGAAGCTCTTCTTTATCTTTACTAGATGTTAACCGTCTATATATTTCGAAAGGGTTTAAGGAGTATTCTTTAAGGCTGATAGGTGAGCCTTTAAGCTCTTTTGATAAATGAGTAAATTCTCCAAAGGTATCAAAGATGGTGGCAGTGCGATTAGCTTGTAGGCTAGATAAAAGAATGTGTTTGAGCAAAACAGTCTTGCCAGTGCCAGTGTCTCCTGATATGAAAATATTATGGTTTTGAAAATTAAATTGATCAAATCCTATAATTTCATTACGGGTTGTCAGAATAGGAATTATCGGGATAATGTTTTTTTGATTATATGACAGCTCGAAAGAATCGATGTCCTCTACAACCGTATAATCCTTAATTCGATCAAGAGTTTCCTCTGAAGCAATCGGGAATTCAAATCCGGTTGAACCAAGTCTCTTTGTAATTGTAATCATTGTTTTTCTTAAATCTAGTTCATCTGTTTTCTTCAAGATAAGAAGGACAACTCTTTCATACGAGACGGGTTCATTAGAAAGGAACGATTTTTCTCTACCATGGGCTATAAGCGAAGAAACAAGCTTAGACGTGCTAGAAAAGTCGCCCTCCTCCGTTTCCATTACTTCATTGAGTAAAGCCTCTCTATGGTCCTCAAATACATCCTGAACTCTATTCTTTAATAGAATGTATTTAACAACCTTGACAAAAGGTATATCTGTTAAGTTGACTGAAGAAATTTTTGTTGGATCAAGGTATGGAGATCCTCCTCTTACAATTAAAGGTATGGCAATCTTTGTTTTTGAAAGATTTCTTACTTTGACATTGTCAAGAGAGGTTGTTTTATACGGTCGAAGAGTACATAGATCAACCCAAGGATCGATGGATAATAAGTCTTGGAAGTATGAGAGTATTGACATTAAGGGTCCTTTTTTACCCATAATAGCATATTTTTTTTGAAAGGAGAAAACCTTAATATTTATGTGCCGAAGATATTTATCAACCGAGCTTTCTCATAACGTCAGAATATTGAGTGTTCATATCTAAAATTCTAATATCTGTAAGTGTTCTAATGCGAGCCATTTCTTTTTCAAAAAATTCTTTGGCGTCTTGATAGTCTAGAAAAGCATGAATATTATTAGGTGTTACTTTAGATCTTAATACTGTTCTGTCTCTCTTTGAGACTTTAAAAAAGGCAACGTATCCATGCTCATATTTAGCCTGTGTTAAAGTAGGCTCTAGAACAGCATTGTGGGCACGCTTCAAGTTCCAAAGATCAATATCACCCATAATGGCTTTTGTGACATAAATCTTGATACCTTCTGGCTTTTGAGAAAGCATTCTAAAGATATCAGAAACATGTAGCTCTTTTTGATTTCTGTTTTCTGGAGACTTAACTTCTAAAAGATACTCCTTAAAAGTTTCATTAAATTCTAGTTTTGACATAATAATTTCCTTAAGATATTTTTTTGTTGAAGCCTAAGACCTCAATAGATACATTTGCTAATCCATTACCAACACTTTCAATCTTCTGAGCTGCAGCGTACGATAAGTCTATCATTCTTGTTCCTACAAAAGGTCCTCTATCATTAACAACAACAATAACCTCTTTATTGTTATCAAGATTAACAACCTTTAAGACGGTACCCATAGGGAATTCTTTATGCGCAGCAGAGACTTTGTTCATATCATATACCCCGCCAGAGGCTGTTAGCTTCCCATGAAAGTCTGAGCCATACCAGCTGGCAACACCAGTGTGAACTTCTCCAACGTTTGGAATAAAAGGATGGTATTTAATTCCATTGATCACATAAGCCTTCAATTTAGCTAATCGAAAGTTTGGATAACAGTCGAAAGTGCTTTTAACAAACCCCTGAGCCTTCATAGCTCCTTTAAGTAACTTTTGCTGATCTTTATTTTGACTGCCAATATAGGACAAGTATCCTATCAAAGCGATTAGAGATATAACGAAGATTAAATTTAAAAACCTCAATTGGTTTTGTGTTTTAAGATTTGTCATCTTAAACTCCTTATGTTTAGTTAATAGAGTATAAGATGATCGAGGTTAGAAGGATGTTAAAAAAGAAGTAGTAAGCGAAGCCAAAGAGTTCTTTAAGGTTTCCCTATACTGGACTTTTGAACCATTTTTTTAGTAAATTTATAAGAACTCCAGAGATGATAAAAGAAGTTATAACTGTTGCCCAAAATGCTACAGTTTCAGATGTTCCGTAATAAACTGAATTATTTAACAGACTGTCACCAAGACGAACATTTAAAGAGCCAGACGACACATTGTTAAAGAAAAACCCAAAGATATTAAGCATGTCTAAAATTTGATAAACAATATAAACTAAAACAAAATACCCTCCAATTTTAAGCCAGATAGGAAGAGAGGCATTTGATTCTGAAGATTCCATAATGTTGTCCTTTTTTATGAAATTATAACAAAGAAAATGTTACTTTGCCCACGCTGGGATGATATCGTCACCAATTGGAGTAATTGAATTACTTTGGACAGAAGATTTTTTTACTGTTCCATTTTTTAAAAGATTTGGCTTTCTTGTTTTTTCAATATCTTTCCCATAAATTGAATGACCTTGGTATACTGGCAACAATGTTACCTTACCGGTATCTGAGACAGATACAGCCTCTCCGATCATAACATCTACCAGTCCGTTTTTACGAATTGTATAGATATATCTAGAACCGATCTTTATGTTGTTGCCTAATGCATCTGTACTCATTGAAAATCCTTTAGTGTTTATTACCCGTATCATACAAAAGTAATTCTTTAAGAGACCTTTATTAGAATAGACATGTTATACTTACAAAAATAAAAAAGAAGGTTAGATTATGGACAAAAATATTAATATAGAAATGCCAAAATTAAAAACAGATGCGCTGATAGAGATAAAAAGTGTGATCAAAGATATTCAAGAGATTATTGAAGATGAAATCTCGGAAGATTTCTTAACAAATCTACTGATAAATGTCTCTGAAGATAATAGTAAATTTATTGCAGAACTCTCTGAAAAGTTGTCTCCTAAAAAATACAATATGTTTAAGAAAAGTTTATGGTTCAAAATGAATGATTTTTTCAAAAAACAAGACAGGGTTGAATTGTTTAGAGAAGCTGTGAATTCAATACCAAATGAAGTTAAATCTAGGATTGTTGTCTTAGATGTAGAAACTGAGAAGATATATCGAGTTGAGAAGATTGTTGCAGATTTAATTAAAGAGCTTCGCAATTTAATAGAAAACTTAGCTGACAACAAGGATACCTTAGCTAAAGATATGCAAGAAATAGATAAGCCTAGTTTGAGTTTGAGCTTGAAAGAGGAGCAAGAATTGAAAGTTGTGAAAGATTTTATTCAAGTTATTTCTCAAGCTCTTGATCAAGCAAAAATAAGACTATATTCAATTGAAATGTTTTTTAAGACATTAACGTTGATTGCGAAAGCAGAAAGAGAAATTTTAAGCGAAATAAGCTATTTATCAGTGCTAGGCATGAATATCTTGGAAAGTATTAATGGGTCGACTCATACGAAGAGATCAGACGATGTAAAATATACTCCTTCAAAAATCTTTTCATTGGAAGATTCAAATGAAAAAATAGAAGGAAAGCTTGTTGAGCTTGTTTCCATAAAAAATGAGTCTAGACAAATTAATACTGTGTTGATTTCTAGACTAGATAGATATATGTTCGATATAAACGAGACTGTTTCATTCGACTAAAATAGTCCCAGAATGCATTGCTTTAAAACAAAAAACAAAACCTTTTTTCTAAGCTGTTTTTAACCTTCATTTCGATATAATTTATTATCAAATTAAGGTCCGCGAAACCTTAGTTAAAAAAGGGGAAATAATGGCAACAATTATAGATAAACTTCAAGATCCAAACTTCACAAAACTAGTACTATCTCGTCTAAAAGAAGTAGCTGACAAAGACTTAAACTCAAAAGGAGTTGTGGCAGGTCAAGCTGTGTCTTCTGCGATTACAGAGCTTCTTAACATTGATATAAGTCCGGTGTATAACGATGTGGACATATTTATACCTATGATCCATAGTACATTCTCTTTAGAAATGAAAAAGAAGAAAACTCTTCAGGACAATGAAATGATTGAGGCATTCTCTGCAAGTTCTTTCATATCTAATTATGGTGGAATGGGAATTAATGCAAGCAAAAAATATTCAATAATTGCTCATGGACGATATGGTATGTTGAATAAAATATGGGTAGAAATCCCGACTAATGTAAGTATGCAAAAAAACTACAAGAGAACTATGGCTAGATACATTGTTTCTGATTTTGATATAAACTCAACTCAAGTGGGTATCTGGTTAGATAAAGATGAACCTATAATGATTTTTACAGAAGCTTTTTTAAAATATCTTGAAACTAGACAGCTTGAAGTAACAAAGTGGAACACACCTGCACACTCTCTTATTAGACTGATAAAGAAGAGAGATGAGCTGAACGGTGTTTATGTTGATATAGAAGAGAATGCGATGCTTGCGTCAACTCTGTTAGATGCTATGAACGTAAACGATGAGTACAATGATCGCTTTATGGATATAGCTGGGGAAAAAGGTTTGTTACCTACTGATAGATCAAAATTAAAAAGAGGATTAAAGTTTTCTATTTTTCAAAGTAAAAGACCTTTATTTTTTGGAGATAAAATGCTTAAGACTTATTACAAGTATGAAGCTGAACTATCAAAATATGTAACTCTTAAAAATAAGATTGTAATAAGTATGCCGAAAAAAGGGATTATTACCGAACCTGTAGAATTACATACCCTTATAGGGAAAGGCGATTCAAGAGAAAAATATTTAGAAGAGCTTCAGAGAATTCCGTCTTTTAATTCTTCTCTAAAGCTAAGCTCATCTCTAAAAGACTTCTATTTAAATCTAGAAAGCTCTTTAAGTATAGAGCCTAATTTTATGGACAAAGCCCTAGAGAATATCTCTTCTAATTCAGCTGGTGACTTAGATGCAATGTCTTTTAGACAAGTAGATAATGTTATGGAAACTTTATTCTACAATGTTTCAACAATTATCGAAGAAGAAAACTTAAAATTCAACACTATTTTAAGAGATAAGACACCTGGTATTGAAGTGGGTGGAGCGCTAGAAAGACTTCTTTTCTCTTCTCCAGATACATATCGTGGTTTTAAAAAGACAAAAAAGAGTGGAACAAACTACTTCTTTAAAAAAGCAGAGGACCTTAACAAAAAGAGAGAAGATATCCCTATGAGCTTAACAAGTAAAGACTTCATTGAAAATGTCGTTTTTAATAGCATAAGCTATAGAGCTCCATATATTGTTTTTGGCAAAGATCAAAGTGATATTGACAAATTAACAAAGTTTATCTCTAAGTATAGAACGCATTCTGATTTAGTATACAACTTTGTTTCATATGTGGAAGATGATAAAGTTTGGGAAATGCTTGATAATGTTGAGTTCTGGGTGAATGACTATGGTATTGATATCTTTGGTTTATTGGAAAATCGAACTTTAAAAGTAGAAAAACTTGGTGATCATAATGAAGTTAGGTCTATTTTAAAAAGGGAGCAAGACAAACTCAATAAATTATTGAAAAACAAGATTGAAACAGTTAACAGAGAAGACCTATATATTGAAGAATTGGTAACAAGAAAAGGTTTGAAAGAAGAAGGGGAAGAGCTAAGACATTGTGTGGGTGGATATGGAGAGGCTGTTGAAAATGGTCGATCAATTATTCTTAAAGTAAATACAAAGAGTAGTCGTGTGACTATAGAGCTTACTGTAAATAAAGAGAGTGGAAGGAATAAGCTTATTCAATGTAAAGCGAAGTCTAACAAACTGGTACCTTTATCAACCATACATGAAGCATTAAAAGAGATTGATAGTCTTTTTAACATCTTTCCTTTGGACAAAGCTATTGTAAAAAGGAACTTTGCAAATGAGGAACATATGTCTTCGGTAAACTTTGGTAGAAGAGAAGGGTTAATAATCTCTGACATAGAAGAAAAGATGTTGTTTGAATATGAGAAAGATGAGATGACGGAAGAAGAATTTGTTAATTCATACCTATTAGAAGCTAGCCTAGAGGAAAAGGAAGAGGAATTCCTTGATATGTATCAGGAACATACTTCTGAAAGAGATGACGAAATAGCTGACGGATATGAGATGCCTTTTTAAAGAGAGGCTTTTACTCCGTAGTAAGTAATGTATTCTGGGACATTAATTTGATATTAATCATAAGTTAAACTTGTTTAATGCAACAAAAATAATACCGTCTTTATTTTTTGTTATAATAAAAATAGAAGTACTTCTTATGAGGTATAAATAACAAAACAGGAGATATCAAATGAAAACAAAATTATTAATAGGAAGCCTTTTGGCTTTAGGACTACTTACAACAGCAAATGCGGCTACAGAGACAGCAAACTTCAATGTAACGGCTCAAGTTGTTAAGGCATGTACAATTACATCTGCTCCAGCAGATATTAACTTTGGAAATTATGATCCTACTGCACCAAATAATATTGTAAGCTCTACAACTTTTGGAATGAGATGTACAAAGGGTGTGGGATATTCAATTACAATAGACACGGCAAGTGGAACACCGAGAACAATGACAGATGGAACAGATTCGTTGACTTACGTTCTTAAAAATGGTTCTGCTATTTGGGGTGAACTTCAGTCTGGAAATGAAGTATCAGGAACAGCAGCTAGTACGGCGGAAACTTCTTTTACTATCGATGCTGAAGTTACAGCTAATCAGGATGTTAGTGATAATTCTGCTGTATACACTCAAACAAATACGATCACAATTACATACTAAAATAGTATTTGTGGTATATTCGCTTTCAAAGAGGGGTATCCCTCCAAAAATAAAACAAAGGTTTAACTATGTTAAAAAAAATTGCTTTAACTGTATCATTACTACTACCCTTTACTCTAAGTGCGTTTAGCGTACAAATATCTCCTACAAAACTAAATATTGATCAAACTCATAAGGTTGGGATAATAAAGTTAAAAAACTTAAGTGGTAAAGATTCAATGGTAAAAATATCATTGTACAGATGGTCTCAAGATGATACAGGTAAATCAATTTCTACAAAGGTGGATAAATCAGAAAAATTTATTATAACACCTAAGATATTTAAATTACAGGCAAGACAGTCTAAGGCAATTAGAATTACAAAAATAGTTAGGTCAAAAAAAGACCATAAACAAAGGTTCTATAGAGTTGTTATTAAAGAGATACCTACCGAGGTAGGACTAATAGGGTTACCTGCTCTTTTTGGAATAGATTTACCTATGGTCCTTAATGAGTCTGTTGAGAAAGGTTCTCTGATCGAAGTATCTCATTCTGGGACCTCGATAAAAATAAAAACTGGATCAGAGAAAATCGTAAAAATAAGCACGGTAAAATTCTTAGACAAAGACGGCTCGTTAATTTATAAAAGGGATGTTTCACAATATGTTTTACCAGGGAAGACAATTGAAGTTGACTTCAATAAAGAGAAAAAAGATGGGATCCATAAAATAATATTAGGTTATGACAGTGGCTCTAAAGAAATTATTCTCTAGCTTACTTTTAGTATCCCTCATTACTACAACAATAATGGCTTCAGCTGATCCATACCAAGATTATCTCGACGAGCTTAAAAAACAGCATAAGCAAGCAAAAGTAGAAGCAAAGCGTAAAAGGATTCATGAGATAAGAAGAAAAGAACGATTAAAGAAAATAGAAAATAAAAAAGTCTCAACATATTCTCCGGAAGTAAAAAAGCCTTTAAACAAAGGTGTAAAACAAAGAAAAGTTATAGTAAAAAAAAGAGATTTAGCTAAAGCAAAACGGAAGAAAGCTTTGGCTATAAAAAAAGCTCAAGATAAAAAGGTTGCAAAAGCGAAAAGATTGGCAAATAAAAAAGCTAGAGAGAAGAAAGCTAGATTAGCTAAAATTAGAGAGAAAGCAGAAAAGCTTGAGCTTAAAAAACAAGAAGAGCTTGCTGTACAAAAGAAGGTTGTTCAAGAGAAGGCTTTAGCTGAGAGGCTAGCAAGAAAAGAACAGAAGCGAATTGAAGCTCAAAAAAGTTTGGATCTTGCATTGAAAAGGGCGCAAGAAGAGGCTGAATATTTTACCCAAGATGGAAAAGAGTATAAAGCTGTTGTTGTGAATTTAAAAATAAACTATTATAGTTTCCCAAGTGAAGTTCTGTACATTCCAAGAGGAAACACGGGGCTTTGTGCTAAAGAGAAATTGTTTTCTGAAATCAATGCTATAAATCTAGAGACTAAAATAATCTTCGACAATCAAGAGTATGTATGTCTAACAGATACAGGCAAGAATATTTCTTTAGATGTAAATTATGAAGACGGAGAGATAGATATTATGCTCTCATCTTTTTATTTCAAAACAACAAATTTAGCGGCGTCTAAAAATAATTTTAAGTATAAAGATTACTCTTCGTCAAATGGTGCTAGATTAGATTATCAAGCTTATCATATGCAAACAGAAAAAAGTGGAAACTTATCAAGCTTACTACTTTCACCAAACTTGTTTTCAAAAGCAGGAGTAACATTTAGGAGCTCTCACTTGCTGAAAAATGATTATCTAGGGGACAAGACAACCTCTAGACAAGAGACATCTCTAAGATATGACGATGTCGATAGGATTCAAACATATATTTTAGGTGATTACATTACTTCAAGTGGAAGTTTTGGAAATAGTTTTAGGGGTGGTGGTTTTCAGTTTAGTAAAAATTTTAATACAAGACCTACATTGATCACGTACCCGACTTTTAATTTCAAAGATCAAGCGAATCTACCTTCAACAGTAGACTTATATGTCAACAATGTTAGGGCTTTTCAAGAGAAGGTAAATGAAGGTCCTTTAAATGTTGATTACAATAATCCTACAAGTGGAAGTGGTCAAGCTACTTTATTAATAAGAGATATCACGGGGAAAGAAAAGAAGGTAAAGGTTAATTTTTATTCAGAAAAGAGATTACTTCAAACAGATGTTTCTGATTATTCTTTTAGTATTGGAAAATTGAGACGAAATTATTCAGCAGAAAACGGAAGTGATACATATGACAACATAATGACGAATGCGGTATACAAAAGAGGGATAACGGATACTTTTACAACCGAGGCTCAAGTTAACACGATTGGAGATAAAGTAATGTTTAATACAACAGGAATTTATTTATATGATAATTTATTTACTACATCTTTCTCTTACGGTCATATCTTTGAAGAAATTGACGCAAACTTATACAAGGTTTCAATACAAAGACAAACACCCGTATACAATATACTTTTATCACATTCATATAGTGATAAATATTTAGATGTTGACGATGATTTTAATTTCAATAAACATAGAACTATTGGGTCGGCTTCTTGGCGGCTAAAAGGGGATCTTGGATCGATACAGGCTTCGCTAATTGATCAAGAGTCAAGAGCAAAGGATAAGACTAGGCTGTATAACTTAAACTACAACAAGATTCTGTTTAAAAAAATATATATGTCCCTAAGATATTCAAGACAAGAGCTTCCCGAAGTCGATAATATATACAGTGTATTATTTTCAATGCCATTAGGAGATGACCATACTGGAACATTAGACGCCGTATATAATAAAGATGGAATTAACTCTAGAGCAGTAATGCAAAAGAACCAACGAAACATATTAGATCTGGGTTATAGACTTGAAGCGTCTCATGTGGATGACAAAAATATAGATGATTCATATCAAGAGTATAGAGGTACTATAAATAAAGCCTTTGACTTAGCAGAACTAAGTGGAGAAGCTGGTAAGAATTTATCTAATGGCTATTATGCAGCAGCTGCGGTAGGTGGTTCTTTTATTTATATGGAAGACAAGTTTAAAATGTCAAGACCTCTTGGGCAATCTTTTGCAATGGTGGATATAGATGGTGTAGAAGGTGTTGAGGTTGTCGGGATGGGTCAAGTGTCGGGGAAGACAGATAAAGACGGTGTAGTGCTTGTGAGCAACCTTACACCTTATTATAAGAACAATGTCTCTGTTAGCTTAGAAAGCTTGCCTTTAAATGTATCAATTGCTAATAATAATAGGTTAATAATTCCTCGATTTGATTCAGGTGTTCTTTATAAAGTAAAGAGAGTTATCAACAAATCAATATCATTCAATGTAACAGGTATAGAGAATAAAGCGAACCGAGCAGTAGATGTTTTAGCCGTAGA
>Ga0256824_10000118_pt1 | contig 26350 bp, 22 predicted proteins | sample CV67metaG_FD_191570 | JGI IMG/M metagenome (GOLD analysis project Ga0256824, IMG submission 191570) | Hydrothermal vent microbial communities from East Pacific Rise, Pacific Ocean - CV67 | ecosystem: Environmental > Aquatic > Marine > Hydrothermal vents | place: Pacific Ocean: East Pacific Rise...
GGTAATAGTTGAGAGATAATTTCCATATCTTAACTTCCTTTTTCATTAAATTGCGGCGATTATACAAAAGTTATGCTAATAAGCTCTTAAATTGAGTACAATTTCGTATGAATAAACTTTTACAAACTATTTTACTCGCCATCTTAACCGCATTGAGCTTCAGTGCTTTTATTTATTTTGAAGAGTATGGGTTAACGAACAAACTCCTCAACACACTTTTAGGACTTAGTTCTTTAGCACTTTTTCTCTACATTCCTAAACGGAGTGTTCTTCTTGCTGGGTTTCTTATAGGGCTTTTTTGGTTCTACTGGATTGGGTATAGTTTTGAGTACCAAGGTGTTGGTTTTATGACACCTATTATCACTCTTGCTTTTGGAATCATCTATATGCTTTTCTTTGGTGTTTTAGCACTTACTAAAGAGGTTTATATTCGGGTAATTCTACTTTTTGTACTTAGTTTTTTTGAACCTTTTGACTGGAACTGGTTACAGATAGAACTTATATTTGTAGATAGTTATGTTGGTGTTTTGAAGTACCAACTTTTCTTAGTTTTACTCTCTTTGTCACTTCCTGCTTATGTTCCTAAAGCTTACAGGTTTGCACCCCTACTTCTGCTCTTAACCACGTTAGAGTATGCTCCAGTAAACTTACAAGAAGCACCACTAAAAATTAAACTTATACAAACAGATGTTAAACAAGAGGTAAAATGGTTAGCAAGCTCTAAAAACACTCTTCTAATGCAAAACCTACAAGCGGTCGTGAGGGCAATAGAAGAGGGGTACGATGTCGTCGTCCTACCAGAGTCTGTTTTTCCGATTTTTATGAACACTCATCCTATTTTACAACTCCAGCTGCGCGATATGTCTGAGCATATTTCTATAGTTGCTGGGGCACTTCTTTTTGAAGGTAAAAAAAATTATAATGTAACCTACTTATTTCAAGATGGAGAGATACAGATAGCCAAAAAAATGGTGCTTGTCCCTTTTGGAGAGTACATTCCCCTTCCAAAATTTGCACGAGACTTTGTTAACAATACTTTTTTCTCAGGAGAGTCTGACTTTATCCATGCAAATGAGCCAACTGATTTTATTATTAAGGGTGTAAAATTTAGAAATGCCATTTGCTATGAGGCTACTTGCCAAGAGATATATGAAGGAGATGTGAAGTATGTTATTGCCACAAGTAACAATGCATGGTTTGCACCCTCTATTGAGCCGACACTACAAAAACTACTTATGAAGTACTATGCTAGGAAGAATGGGGTTATCATCTACCACTCGGCTAACTGGAGTGGTAGTGGGGTTGTGAGGTAGTCTGTAACTAGATTCCCAGTCAAGCTGAGAATGACGATAGGCTGGCATTCTGAACTTGATTCAGAATCTAACCATTGACGACATTCTAAACTAGATTCCCAGTCAAGCTGAAAATGACATTAGGCTGTCATTCTGAACTTGATTCAGAATCTAAGCTTTTACGGCTTTTGACTCTTCCTCGTCCGCTCTTATAAACTCTAAAAAGAAAACTAAAAAGATTCCTAAAATAATACTAGTAATAAAAGAAACAACAATTATAAGTCCACGTTTAGGTTTTGTTTTGTCTTTTATGTAAGATTCTGAAGCAGTTGTTAAAACATCACACTGGTAGTAAGTTTTTGACTGCATCATTACTTTTTCTTCCAAAATTTTAGAGATTATCCCAGAGATACTTGAATGTAGTTCAAAGCCTTCTGAAACTCGCATCTCTTTTTCAAAGTAGACTAACTTATCATTAATTATACGGAGGTTGTTCTCTACAAGGTATTTACTCGCATCTTTTAAAAAGGTGTTTATAATTACAGGTGGATATGCTCTGTCATTATCGCTGTACGAAACAGTAATAAGAGCTGTCTTTTTATCACTAGAGATAGAGAAGTTTTTTTGTACTTTTTCAACAAGTTTAAATATCTCTTCATCTTTGTCATCATACTCTTTTTCAAACTTAAAAAGTTCATAAAGTCCACGAAAACCAAGAGCAAAAACATAGTTCTCATCTACATTCTCATCACTATAGTACTCAAGAATGTTGTTTTTTACAACAAACTCTTTCATAAAAGCATAATTATTTAGAAGTGAGTTAAATGCTACATCGGGAGTCATAGAACCACCTCCCCCTATGCTTATACCTGCCATAGCGGCAAGACCACCAAGTCCTCCGAGAGATGGACCAGAACCTTCTGAAGCTGGAATGAGTACAGATTTTGAAGTGTAAACATTAGGAATTTTCAGTGCATACACAAAGGCAAAAGATACGACAACAAAAACAACAAGAGCAATCATTTTTTTACCCTTATTTATAGTCTGCCAAAGCTCCCGTAAATCTATCTCATCTTCTTCTATATACTCTGTATGTAAACTATTTTCTTGACTCATTAGATAACACCTAAACTATTAACAGCTGCCGCAGTAAGAGCAAAACTTGCAAGAATTTTAGCTACACTATCCCAAATATCAAGAGTGTTGTTCTCTTTTATGTAAATAGGCACAACAATAGTATCACCCTTGTTAATTTCAACTGCTGAACTAAACCAACCGCCATAAATAGGCTCACTAGTTCCATCCGCATGGATGATATAGACACTTGACTCATCAGCTGTACGTGAGTAACCACTCGCCATTGCAATGTAATCTTCTAAACTTGTTTCTTCATTGTAAACAAAAGATGTAGGGTTAAAGACCTCACCAAACACTGTAACAGTATCTATCTGAGATGGGATTATAATGGTGTCTTGGTCTTTAAGAGTAAGGTTAAAAGGGCTATCTTCAAAGCGTGTTAGATTTTCATCTAGTTTTATACTTACACGACCAATAGGCTCATACTTTTTCGCTTCTACCATCACTTCATCAAGAGAGTTCGCAGACTCAGACAGGGCAGCTGACTTTTTAGCATTTGCAGGCATCGCATTTATGATGGCTAACTCTTTTTTAATTCTTGCTAAAGACTTGTTGTATTGTGCACTCTGGTTTTTACGGATGCTCTCTCTTGTAAAAACCGAACCCTCTATGAAGGCTTCCTCCGTGTAACCACCAGCACGGTTGATCACACTACTTAGTTTTTCTCCATTTCCAATGGTGTAGACACCAGGAAACATCACTTCACCTTTGAGCTCAACACTTTTTTTATCATTCCATTTTGGAATTTTAAAGATACTTACTTCATCATAAGGTTGGATTTTGTAGTTTTTATTATTTACCGCACTCAAGTCAATGTTTATAATTTTCTTTTGACGGTTTGAATCTTCATCAAGATAGTAACGAACAAGTTCAACTTTTTTCACATAAGCCATAGTCGTTAAACCACCCGAAACATTTAAAAGGTCACCAATAGTCATGCCAGCTTCATAAAAAACTGTTGTTGGGTTTATGACCTCACCTTTAATACTTACAGGTTCTAAAAGGTGTGTTTTATAGTAGTCATAGACTTCCACTTCATCATAAGGGTGAAGCTCTACTGAGCCTTGGTTTTTAAGGGAGTAAAAAAGAGTCTTAGGCATACGGTTTGGAGTGTGTATAGTTGTGACTCTTATTTTATCATCAATAATCCCTTTGAGTCCAGAAGCATGTACCGCATCTCGAAGAGTCATTCCAGAAAAGTACTGTAGTTTTCCGCTGTTCACAAGAGTCTCACCCATAGTTGTAATGTAAGAACTAGAAGCAATATCATTTTTACTAAATATAAAAATCTCATCCTTTGGTTTAAGTACTAAAGACTCACTTCCATCTATGATTTTTCCTAGATTAAATGACTTTGTTTCATAGTTTAGAGTATGTGAGTAGCGCTTGATTACGCCATACTCAAAGTATGTCTCAGGCAGAAAAAACTTTTTCATTCCCTGCGTGAGTGCATCTTTAAAAAAGCTTGTTAACGTGGCATTGCTGTTAATACGGTAGCTCCCCGGTCTGATGATGTTTCCATAAACATTTACACTCACATCTACAGAGTCATCAAGTGGGTAGATGTAAACACGATCTCCATCTCGCATCTTAAACTTTTTAGCTTTTGCATAGTTCATCTTAAAGGTTTCAAAGAGTGAGTTGTTTGAGTATCGGTCTATTTTAATGTTGAGTTTTGAAGCATTAGCTTTCATACCACCTGCATACTCTATAAGCTTGTCGAGTCTCTCGTAAGCATTAAGTTCAAAAATGGCTGCATGGTTCACCAAACCATCTATGCTCACTAACTTTTTAGCTTTTTGGATTACCACAACATCACCATGTTTCAGAAGTGTTGTTGTAAATTTTCTTCCTTTAAAGAGCAGTTCATAAAAGTCAAGTTTTGCAATGGTTCTAGAGTTGCGCTTTATAAGGATCTCTCTTACTGAAGCACTCTCTCGAACACCCTTAGCTACAAGGAGTAAGTCTTTTGCAGTTGAAAAAGAAGAAAGGTTGTAGATACCTGGGTGTTTCACATCACCTATGAGTGTTACTTGTATGCTACTGTAAGACTCCATGTTTATGCTAAAACTACTCATTTTAAAGTGTGCTTTTAATTTTTCTGTTAAATGCTCTTTTGCTTTTACAAATGTAAACCCTGCAATTTTAACAGGGCCTATAAACTCTAAATCTACACTTCCATTACGGTTTACATTGAGTGTGTATGTTTTGTCTCTGTCGCCATATACATGTAGACTTAAGACATCTCCTGTTGAGACAATGTAGTTGTCTGGAGTGGGAAGAGATGATGAGTCGATAATATTTTTGTTGGAGTAGAAGCTTGTAGAGTAGCGAGAGAGTTTCCCTTCGCTAAGAAGTTGCTGTTTTGAGTTTAGCTCTTTTCGTAAGTCGGCACTTGTTTTGTACATAAAAGGGTTGAGTCTCTCTGAGGACACATCAAGTGGTGCAGCAGTAGATTCATTAGACTCATTAGACTCAGCCGACTCTACAATATCGATTTTATTTTCAATACTCTCTTCATCGAGGGTCTGTTTTTCAATCTGCTTTGTAGCTAGCTTTGCTCTCACCTCAGCAGCAGTCACACCTTTTTCTTTTAGCATTGCTTGTGCTTGAGGAGTGTTTAAGAGTGATGGATTTTTTTTCACGGCCTCTTTCATCTGCTCTACTGATGGAGCAGCAGAAAGTGAAATAGCAAAAATAGTTGTTAGAAGTAAACGAAATAACATTAAAGAGCCTTAGTTTAAATTTATGTGATTATACTCAATAGATGGTTATAACTAGATAAAAGCCTAAACTACCGGTCTTAACTCTTACCTGTCACTCTGAACTTGATTCAGAGTCTAGTCAAAACTCACCTAATAAGTATAAGATAGAGCCAAACCATTACGAAGTGGCACTAATGAAAAACCTGTTTTATCTTCCTTACTACTTCTGGTACTAGAGACTATTTGTGTCCCAATAAAAGTCCCCACTATTCCTCCAGCTACCATATCTGAAACCCAGTGCTGGTGTCCTTTTATGTCCGAAGCAAATATGATAGCTAGAGCGGTGTAAGGTAACCAGTAGTTGTCGTACATCTCTTGGTAAACCTTAGCAACACTAAAGTACATAGTGACATGAAAAGAGGGCATTGCACTTCCCTCTTGTGCACTCTCAAAGGTTGGGGAGTGTATATGTCCAAAATCATAAGGGTCTGTTGTATCTGTAGGAGAAGATCCATTGTCATTTTTCAAATCATCTTTTGGACGGTTTCGGCCTGTAACGGACTTCAAAAGAAGATGACTAATAACATAAGAGTATGTAATAGCTTTCATGGCCATAATAGAAGTCACTTGACTCTTTTCACTTCCAAGTGCAAAACCACCTAAGTAATGAGCCATAGTACCAAAAACCAACCAACCATCAGCACCATGAGTTATAGGCGAGTCATATATAGTAGGAAAGCCATAAAAAGCTAAAGGCTCTTCCACAGACTCTTGGTAAAAGGTTGTCACAGGTTTGTCAACCACTACAAGCGCACCAATAATTCCTAAATAACCAAGTGTTTGTAAGGGGTTTTTGAATGGTGTAGTTGCTATGTTGTAAAAATCTGTTGGCACACTGTATGTTGATTTTTTAATCACATCCCAAGCTATATCTGTATCAAAGTAATTGCCTGATCTGTATTTATAGTCAGCAATTAATACTTGTATTGATATTAATATTAAAAAAAAGAACTTTTTCATTTACTTTCCCTCTCAACTTATAGACTTCAATATTAATACACATCTCTATTAAAATACATTAATAAGCACCCTCTCTAAAAAGTACAACTTTTACAGTTTTGAAGAGTATAACGATATCTAACCATAACGACCAATTCCTTACATACCATTTATCTGTTGCGACTCTAAAGTCATAGTCAGTATCACTCCGTCCACTTACTTGCCACAAACCTGTTATACCGGGCTTTACCATATTATAATATTCTACATCTTTTTTATAGTACAAATCTAACTCTTTTTGAATAACTGGACGGGGACCTACAAAATTCATCTCGCCTCTAAAGACATTAAAAATTTGAGGAAGTTCATCAAGAGATGTTTTTCTAAGAATACTACCTATTTTAGTAACACGAGGGTCATCCTTTAACTTAAAATTCTTCCCCCACTCTTCTTTTACCTTCTCATCTTCTTCTAATAATTTTTCAAGTCGCTCTTGTGCATCACTATACATACTGCGAAACTTATATGTTGGAATAATTTTACCACCTTTTCCAATACGATTGTGTGCAAAAAAAACAGGTCCTGGGCTCTCTCTCTTTATTAAGTATCCAAGTATTATAATTATTGGAAATAGAATAGGAGATATTAATAATGCAAGTCCATAATTAAATATAGTTTGTAAAAAAAGTCTCACCTTACTTTTAAGTTTATTTCTAAAAACAATTAAGTTTGTTCGTGTATTTGAAAGCTCATATACTGTTGATTGTGATATATTATAGTCATTGATAATCGGGATAAATATAACTTCATGCTTTGTCCGTATCTCTTCGTCTATTGACTTATTTAGTTCAGGAACACTTAGTTGGCTAGAGTTTATAAATACGGTATTTGTTAACCCATCATCAGACTCTACATATCCTAAGTAATGATTTGTAAATATCTCTTTTCGTAAGAAATCATCATTACCATATACTTTGGCTTTTCTCGCCCATAAGCCTATTTTAAACATAAACTTTTTTACTATATTTTTAAATAGAGGAATTAAAAATGCCATATATAAAAAAGCTGTTATAATAATAAACCTAGAATAATCTTCAGAACCTTTAAGAAGTGCTAAGTAGCTTAGAACTAGTAAAAGTGATAGTATCAAAGACTTTAAAACCTGACGACTCTCATGCCAAAAGTCATAACGCTTAGTATAGACTCCCTCATAATAAAATACTACTAAAATTATTAAATAAATTAGCAGTTTATCAATATATACCACTAGGTCCACCCTTAAACCTGACGACATAAAAGGTTCAAATAGGAGTTCTGTAAAATATGCCAAAGCTATACTTAAAAGAATTATAAGAAGATCTAAGCTAACTAAAACTAAATGTGATATTTTATTTTTCATATATTTTCCTCTGTAAAATTAGCAATTTAAGTATTAGTATAACCAATTTTATACTTTCTTCTTAGCATATTTATACCTTTTGCAAGAAGGTTTTCTCCTTCAATATTAGAGACAGAAATTTCTTTAACTTTAAGATTTTGATGATTAACCCAAACATTAAATAGTCTTTCAGATAAAAAACCAAAAACTCTTTTTTGATAAGCATCATAATCTGATATATCAATGCGTTTTTCAAGAGTAAATAATATATCAAATAACCATTTGCAATAGTTATTAAAATCTTCAACTTTCATAATACTCATATTAAATAGATATATTTTAGTTTGATTCATAAACTCATCAAATGAAACTAGGTACTCTGGATAAAGCTCTTCTATAATTTGTTTTGTCTCCATCAAATCTTTTTCATTATGTGCATTTTTATAATGTTGTTTTATAGTCTCAATATAGTAATTTCTTTGTTTAGGTAATAATATGTCTGCATCGCTCAAATAATTTAACAATTCTGATTCAGAAGCAATATACTTACCCTTTAAGAGGATATTATTACCTTTGAAGTATCTTCTGTAATGAACGAGTCCACAGTAATCGACCTCTTGAAAAAAATTATTTTTCCATGTCCAATATAGTGCTGTTAATTCACAAAAAGATTGATTTTTCAAAGATATATTATCTCCTGTATCATCTCCTTGTATTCCTAAATCATTATTATTTATAGCTTTACCAACATGAATAGGGGTATACATTTTATCTTTTGAAAACTCATAATCTTTGTGTGTTGCTACAATCAATTTTATTTTTTTCATTATTTACCTTTGTATTTTTGTTTCAAAAACTTCCAATGCTCTCTCTACCATATCATCCATATCATAATATTTATATTCAGCCAACCGACCAACTAAAACAAGATTTACTACCCTCTTTGAATATTCTAAATATTTTTGATAATTTTTTTGATTTTCATCTGTAAATATAGGATAATATGGTGTATCTTTTCCTTTTACATACTCTTTTGGGTACTCTTTTAAAATTGTTGTTTTATCTGTTTTACAAGGGTGAATATGCTTAAACTCTGTAATTCTTGTAAAGTCATAGTTATTTGGATAATTAACAGTCGTAGCTTCTTGATAGTACTCTTTATCTACAGTCTCAAATTGCATATCAACACTTCTATATGGTAAATCTCCAAATTTATAATTAAAAAGTTCATCTATTGCTCCAGTATAGATTACTTTTCCATCAAATTTTTCTCCCATAAAATAAAAAATATCTTCTTTTAATTCACACACTTCATCAAATGCTGTGTTTAGCATAAATTTAATGTTTTTATGGCTTAAGATATTTTCAACTAAATTAGTATAACCCTTTGATGGAACAACCTGATAGGTATCATTAAAGTATCTATTGTCTCTACCTACAAAAATAGGAACTCTAGCTGTAACAGCTCCGTCCATATCTTCTGGTTTCATTCCCCACTGTTTTGCTGTATAATGTACAAATATTTTCTCATATACAAAATCAGCTAAAAATTGCATATCTTTATCTTCCGACTTTTTTAATTCTAATATAGGAATTTTAGAATTATATTCAAAAGTTTCCAATAATTTATTTTCTATCTTTTTAGCCATACTTTCGGGAAATACTTCATATAAAGTATTAATATTAAAAGGGATAGAGACCTCTTTACCATCAATAAGAGCTAAGACCTCATGATTGTAAATATCCCATTGTGTAAACTGCGATAAGTAGTCAAATACCTTCTTATTGTTAGTGTGAAAAAGATGTGGTCCATACTTATGAATTAAAATATTGTTGTCATCTTTAAAATCATAACAATTTCCTCCTACATGAGTTCTTTTTTCTACTATAAGAACTTTCTCATTTAACTCTGTAGCAATTTTATTGGCGATAACACTTCCTGCAAAACCTGCACCTATAATTATGTATTTAAACATTTTCTTCCTTTTCTTAAAATATTTTTTTCTCTTAAAATAATTATATCAAAAGAAAAAACCAACAGACAAATTATTGAAATAAATTTATATATAAAATAAACTTCTCCCATAACATAAACATTTGTAAAAATATTATTAAAAAATATTAATGCAATAAATAAACGTATTGGTTGAAAATACAATATTTTTTTATATAAATAAAATAAAAAGATACCAGCAACAATACCTAAAAAGAATTGTACAATAAATCCATATATATAACCAAAGGACATTAATGTTATAGCTGGAAATCCATTTGTAAAGCGGATACCCGATTCTCTCATTGCATGAATAAAATTATAATCTCCTACCTGATACATTAAATATATTAATCCTGCTGGACTCTCTGGTTCATTGTTATTTCTAAAAAATAGACTATAATCTACACTACCTATATTATTTAATACAATTTTATCTATTCCATACCAGATATGTCCTTGTAAGGCAAAAGCCCTTTCTATAATTTTGTCATACAAATTATCTACACCAACATTATGTAGTAATATATATCCAATTGACACTATTGTTATTAGTATTAATAAAATAGCTGGTATAAAAATAAAGATAAATTTATTTCCAAAACCTATATTTTTATCTTTTGACAAAATATTACTTGTTATATAGAAACCCATTATATAATATATAGTTAATAAAAATGGTCCTGAAAACTTCTCAGAAAATAAGATAAGAAAAATAAATAATATAAATATTTGATATAGATATATTTTATTGGAACTAATAGCATATGAAAGTCCTATAAAAAATGATAATATTGGTGTTAAATAAATAACCTTATGAAATGTTTCAATTTCTTTCCAATAATAAAATCTATTTAACCCATGTAATAAAGGGAAGCCTTTATATAAACCTAAAAATAAATATATTAATAATAACACTATAAAAAATACTTTCGTAAAGGTAATGATTGTTTTATAATTATTACCTTTACCTATAGTTTGAAGTTTGACATTTGACAGTATTGAAAATGAATAAAAGGCACCAATAATAAAAATAAAATAAAAAGATATGTATCTAGCTATTGAATTAGTATGCTCACCATAAACTCGTTGTTCAGAAATATATGCTCCTCCTTCTATATAATACAAAGAAAAAATTGTCCAAATAAATGAAATAAATAAAAAAATAAATAAATAAAAAAAGATTTTATTTATTTTATAATAATATGTAAGGATGCAAATAAGCAATAAAAAAGAACTTAAATATATAATACTATCTGAAAAAAAAAGGTTAGCATAGATTAAATAAATAAGAAAGAATAGGTATAAAACCAACTTATTCATAAAATTTTCTTTATTTCTGATAGATTGATATCATTAAAAATAGGAAAATTATATTCAGTTTTTAAAAAACTAAAATTTTTAATATTTTCTATCTTTATGTTAAACTTTTCATATACATCTTTATATAAGATGTCAAATTCAGAAAATTTAATAAATTTAACATTTGCTCCAATATATATTGATTCAAAAGCTAATGTAGAAAAAGGAGTTAAAATAATATCTTCAAGGTTTAATTCTTGTAAAAAATCGATTGGCTTACTATTGATAATATTATATTTACTATAATCAGTATAATCTCTAGGATGAACTTTTAAATAAAATTCATAATTATACTTTAATGTAAACTTATCTAATTCTAAAATATATTTTTGCTGTGCAAGGTCTGCATCAATTAATCTATGTTCCTTATATGCCTGTGTGATATATATTAATTTACTTTTGTTTATTCTATTTTCTGTCGGTCTAACTTTTAAAACTTTAGATAGCCATACTGGTCCACAAACAAATATTTTATTTTCTTCAATATTTCTTTCAATTAAAAATTGTTTTGTTACCGAACTAGAAACAATACAATAATTAGCCTGATAGTTATTAATAAGAAAAGATTTTTTACTTATAAAATTTAAATACTTATATATATAATCCGACACACTTGTTAAACTTTTACTATTTACATGAAGACCTCTCATATATGTAATATATTTTATTCTTAAAAAAAATGATGTTATCCTATTATTTAAATTTGGTGCCCCAAATATAATAGAAGGTTTATATTTTTTACAAAATATAATCATAGCAATTAAATTTATAATTTTAGATAATATTTTTATTTTATATTTATGTTCTGGTAACAATAAATAATTTAACTCTAATTCTTTAACTATTAACAACAAGTCTGCTTTTTCTTCTGTATTAGAAGGACTTAATAATATTAATTTTTTATCTTTCAATATAAAAACCTTTAAAACTGAATATCATTATAAAACTAAAAAATGTAGCTATAGAAGCTCCTACTATTCCGTAAAGTGGAATTAAAAATATATTTAATCCTATATTTAATCCTGCTCCAATTAATGTAATATTTCTTATAACAATATCTTTGTGTTTAACAAACAGTATATAATGTGGTACAAAGGAAAGGTTGAGAACAAGTGTTGCACCTAAAAGTATCCATAATACTGACAAACTATCAACAAACTCTTCTTTTCCTAGAAAATATAATATAGGATAAATAAAAATAACAATGCCTATAATTACAATTATTGAATATATTAAAACTTCCCAAAAGAATTGTTTTACACTCAGATTAAACTCTTCTAATTTATCATTTTTATATAATTCAATTAACTTTGGGTAAAAAATCATAATAACCAAAACAAAAACAACTGACTGCATACTGTTTGCAATACTTCCAAAAAAAGTATATATACCTACATCCGATTTACTCATATAAACATCTATCATATATCTATCCGAGAACTCTATCATTTTATAGGCTATAGTTCCAATAAAAAATGGTATACTAACTTTTAAGCCCTTACTTATCCACTTCCAATTTATTTTACCAAAAAAAACATTATTTTCATAAATTTTATATAAATAACCAAAACCCAAAATGATAGAAAATAAACTTCCTATTATCCAACTTTGATATATCGTATGAAGATTCTTTGTATCTTTTATATCATATATCCATAAGAGGATTACTATATAAACCCATATTCCCGTTCTTAAAAACAGAAGGATATTCGCAAAAACAGGCATTGATAAGGTTGTATAAAGACGATATAATTCTTGTGATATATGTTCTAATATTAGAACAAAATAAAAAAAGAAGATATATTGATATGAAATTATATCAAATACAAAGATTATAAATAGTAATGGCAGAATCACTATATAAGTCAAACTGTGAAATATAAATTGATCTCTTATAAAAGTCAACTGTATCTGTTTATCTTGCCCTATCAATTCTCTCGTATTATATGTATAAAAATCCATCCCCAAAAAAAATATAGCGATTGTAACTGTCGTTACAAAAAGTCCATATTCACCAAGAAAAGAAATAGTTAAATATTTACCAATATAAACAATTAATAAGAACTTAGCTAGCATAATAAGAGCTCTAAGTGTTAGATTAAATAACTTAGTTGTTAAGTAATTTTTATTGACCAAAATTTAAATACTCTTTATTAAATTTTAAAAAATATGTTTTTGTACTTTTATAATCTCCTTGATGATCTCCATATAGTGTGTAAAAATTTTTACCATCATATACGATTGGTGAATAACCTAAAAACCATGTATTGTTATTTTCTGCTACTGCTAAAACCTTAGGTATATGAAATTCATTATTATCTTTCAAGTAGGAAACCTTTAATTTAGAGTCATTTCTATCTGTATATATTAAATACATTTTATCATCGACCTTACAAGTGTATGGAACATTAGTATCACCACTTTTGATATTAACCGTTGCTGGCCCACTCCAAGAGTTTCCATAATCAGTTGAAATAAATTGAACCATTCCATTTCTGATATTGTTTCTTATAACTAATCTAATGGTTCCATTCCCCATATACTCGCCTGATGTTTCATTATAATATGTTTGACCATGATATACAATACTTCCAAAACTCCAACTGTTACCATTATCAATACTTTTTAAAAGAACTATGTCGTAGTATCCATCTTTTTTTGCATATATTGGTTGGTAGTAAATATTTTCTACCTTTATTAAATGTCCATGAGGATTAATGAAGTCATAATTATTTAAACCTATTTCAGTGTATGTTATCTGTTCATTAGAAGTATCATATTTAATATATCCAAAACCAACCCATTTTTTTGCTAATGCTGGATTATACTTTGCTAAGAAAAGATAGTGAACTTTATTAATCTTTCCCCCTCCAATATTTCTAACATCAATATTGTTATTTTCATCTTCATATATTTTCTTAACTTCTATATTTTTCTCAAAATTTTTATCTATTTTCATTTGAACTATACTCGTGCCTGAATCACCTACATGAGAGACACCTCGTCTAGTATAATAAAACAAATTTTCACTATCATCTATTAATGTACCAAAGGCATCATAATAACCCTCATAAAAAGAAATTATTTTAAAATTATTTCTTTCTTCCTCCGTCTTTTGCTTATTACAGGAAGTTAATAGTAATGTTATGATCAATAAATATAAAAACTTATTCCTCAAACCTATCCCCAAACTCATAATCTTTCTCGGCAACTTTCCCTAAAATATTCTGCAAGTACTTAGGATGCATTCCGTACCCTGGTCTTATACTTCTAACATTTTCTTCAGTAAAGACATCACCCTCTTTTATGTCTTTAGCAACATACAAACTTCTAGAAAACTGTCGAGACTGTTGTTTCTTCTTAGTCATACTGTAATCCACTTTACCTAAAAGCTTTTCAGCTTCTCTTACAGCTTGTATCATCTGTGAAAATTCTTCTTTGTCAAGAGAAAATTCTGCATCTGCTCCACCTATAGATTTTTCGAGTATAAAATGCTTCTCAATTACTTTTGCACCTAGTGTTGTTGCAACTACCGGTGCAGTTGAACCTAATGTATGGTCTGAGAATCCCGATATAACTCCAAATGTTTGTGCTAAATTTGATATCATATTTAAGTTTGCATCTTCAAGTTTTGCTGGATATGCACTTGTACACTTTAGTAAAATTATTTCTTCATTACCCACTTCTCTACAGATATTCACAGCATCTTGAATCTCATCAATCGTTGCTATACCTGTACTAATTATTATAGGTCGCATTTTTAATGCTGTATAACGAATTAATTCATAGTCTGTAATTTCAAAAGAGGCTATTTTATAAGCTGAAGGGTTTAGTTTTTCTAAAAAATCAACTGCACTTTTATCAAATGGCGAAGAAAATATATCTATCCCTATCCCTCTAGCATAAGAAAAAAGTTCTTCATGCCACTCCCACGGTGTATATGCTTCTTTGTATAATTCATACATACTTTTATTATCCCAAAGGGTCCCACCTTTAATAATAAAGTCATCTTTTTTACAATCCAGGGTCAATGTATCTGCTGTATATGTTTGTAGTTTAATACAATTTGCCCCTATATCTTTTGCAGCCTTTATTGTTTCTTTAGCGATATCTATACTTCCATTATGATTTGCACTAAGTTCTGCAATGATATATGTACCATCAATTTCTAAATCAAATTTACCTATTTTCATTTTCACCCTTTTTATTCATTAAAATAATCCCGTGATTGTTCCATCATCATCAATATCAATATATTCAGCTGTTGGAACTTTTGGTAACCCTGGCATTGTCATCATGTTCCCAGCTATTACAACTATAAATCCAGCTCCATTCTCTAGTTTTACATCGCTAATTTCTACTATATGATTTAACGGTGCACCTTTTAATGCTGGATTAGTTGAAAATGACATCTGGGTTTTTGCCATACAAATAGGAAGCATTCCATATTCTTTTTCCAATTTATCAATTTCATTTTTTATTTTTGTATTTGCAACTACTTTACCTGCTCCATAAATCTTTTTAGCGACTACTTCTATCTTTTCCCATATTGGTAATTTATCTTCATATAAGTATCTAAATTTAGGTTTTTCATTGTCAACTATTGCTAATACTTCCTTTGCTAATTCTTGTGCACCGAGGGAACCCTTCGCCCAATGTTTAGAAACTACACATTTAATACCTAGTATTTTACATTTTTCTTTAAGAAGTTTTATCTCTGCATCTGTATCATATGTAAAATGGTTGATACAAACTATTGCATTCATGCCATAATTTTCGGTTACATTATAAATATGTCTTTCTAAGTTCACAAAACCTTGTCTAAGGGCATCTAAATTTTCTTTATTTAAATGATCTTTTTCGATTCCTCCATGAAATTTAATAGCTCTTACTGTAGCAACTAAAACAACTGCTGATGGTTTCAAATTTGCACTTCGGCATTTAATATTTATAAATTTTTCGGCACCTAAGTCTGCACCAAATCCAGCTTCAGTAACTACATAATCTGCAAGCTTGAGTGCTGTTTTAGTTGCGGTAACACTATTGCAACCATGTGCAATATTTGCAAAAGGACCCCCATGCACTATTGCAATATTATTTTCTAAAGTTTGAACAAAGTTAGGCTTAATTGCATCTTTCAAAAGTGCAGCCATCGCACCTTGTGCCTTTAAGTCACTCGCATAAACGGGGGTGATTTTATCAGTTTTATATCCAATAATAATTCGTCCCAATCTTTCTTTCAAATCAGCCCTATTTGTAGCTAAACATAAAATTGCCATTACTTCAGATGCAACAACTATATCAAAGCCATCTTCTCTAATATATCCATTTGACACACCACCAAGACCTACTGTTATCTCTCTTAATGCCCTGTCATTCATATCTACAACACGTTTCCATTTAACCCGTCTTGAATCAATTTGTAAAGAATTACCATGGTTAATATGGTTGTCAATCATTGCTGAAAGTAAGTTATGTGCTACACTAATGGCATGGAAATCACCAGTAAAATGTAGATTTATATCTTCCATTGGTACAACTTGAGAATACCCACCACCGGCTGCACCACCCTTTAATCCAAAACATGGGCCTAAAGAAGGCTCTCGAAGACAGATGATAGTTTTTTTATCTAAACTATTAAGGGCATCGCCTAATCCAACAGTTGTTGTAGTTTTACCTTCACCGGCAGGTGTTGGAGAAATCGCGGTAACTAATATCAGTTTACCATCTTGTTTATTCTCTTCATGTGAGAGTTTATCTATATATTCTAAAGACAATTTAGCTTTATAATGTCCATATGGCTCTAACTCTTTTTTTGGTATATCAAAAAGTTGTTCCACTAAATCAATAATAGGCTTCATTTGTGCATTTTGTGCTATACTAATATCAGTCATTTCTTACTTCTTCAATCTTTAATATATAATGTTTACCCTTTATTTTAAAAAAAGCAGGATAATCTTCATTATCGGTTATTCTAAGTAAATTAAATTGTTCTTGAATTGTTTTATTTATATCTAGTTGACTATCTTTTTCGGTTCTTTTTGAGTAAAAAGTTTCATTTCCATTTTGAATACTAGGAGTCTTATATAGTTCATACTTATTGACAAATTCTTGACACATACTAATAGTAAAACCTGCTTGTTTAGCTCTTAATTCTTCGTTAAGCTCATATCCACTAAGCTGCAATGTCTTTTGCATATATATATCACCATTATCAACTCCATTACTGGCTTCAAACATACTAAAAGGTATGTCATTTTTTCCTTCTAAAATCTGCCAAAAAAATGGTGCCCAACCCTTTCCTTCTGGTAATGCACTCGCATGTATCACTATATTATGTCTATTTTTAACTAAAAATTTTTCTGGTATTATATTATGATAACTAAGAATAAAGACAATATCAAAATTCTCTGTTAAATCCACATGATTTAAAAATAATTTAGAGTTCAATATACTATTTTGTAATTCTAATGCATAAGGGACAAACCATTGATTTGGTGTCGTTAAAATAGCAATTTTCATATTATAATATCTCCTTTAACAATTCATTGAATTTATTTTTATTAAATTTACATATAGTTTTATATTTTTTCTTTTCTAAATATTCAAATATATCTTTCTGATTTTCAGCTGTTTTTATAGCTATAAACGATAACTCCATATAAAGAACTTCATTAATAGTTACACTAGGTGTTACTATAGCAAAATCACTTTCTTTCATTATCTTAGCTATTTTCGTAGAGTTTATATGAAGATTTATCCATTTCTTATCTTTAGTATATTTTTGTAAATCTTTTAAGTTTTTATTGGCAGTGGTAGTAACAAGATTAACTTTTATATTCTTAAACTCTCGTAAAACATCTAAAATTTTTATATTTATATGTGAGTGATCAGCACCACCCATAGCTATGAAAATGGTTTTTTTTCTTTTCTCTTTTACAAACTCATCTCTCAGTAAAGTATACTTAGAACCACAACGAACTTCACAATATTTAGGGACTAAATTTTTATAACGCTTTTTATTGCCACTAATATTGTGATTTAAAAGTATGTCACAGTGATGTTTTTCATAAGTATCATCAAAAGCTAAAATCTTAACACCCGTTTGTTTTTTTAACTTTTGCTCATATTTATAATCAATACTATAATGGTCTATGACAACTAGTTCTGCATCGTACTTTTTTACCAAGCTTATTAACTCTTCACTATTATTTGATTTTACAGATTCTAGTTTATAGCCTGCTTCACTTACTTTATAATTGATATTTCCCTCTAAGTTTTGTGTAACAAATATAATATTACTTTTTTTATACTGCTTTGCTAATACAAGATCACGCATAATATGTCCAGTTCCTATTGTCGATGATGAGTCAGCTCGAAAAAGAATATTTTTATATTTTATTGACATAATTTAAATCTTTTGTTATAATGGCTACTGAAATTCGACATCTAGTCGCTCCCCTTTTTCTCTGAAATAGGGGTTACTACTTCACAAAACTTCTCAGATAACTTACTAAACTCATTTTGGCTCAATGTTGCTAGTTTATACTTTATACGTTTACTATCGAAAGTTTTTGATTGTAAAAGTAATGCTATATTTTCTCTCTCTTTAAAAGTCACTGTATGAAAGAAGTACCCATCTTTGAGTTGAGAACTTAAAGGAATTCCTAAAAAAAGATTTTTACTAAACTTTTTCAGTACTACTACAGGTCGTAAGAAGTCATCTCCTTTTCCATACTGTTCATAGCCAATATTTTGTCCCATAGAGATAAACAACACATCCCTTTCCCTAAAAAGTATAGGTTTTCTGACATCAATTTCTTGCTTTAGTTCATTCCATTTATCATAAGAATTTTTATTTAAAACTTTATATAATTTTTCTGCTCTATCCCAATCTTCAAGAGTGTCTATATCTTGTACTAAGTGGCGAGGAAGTACGATGGAAATACTATCTTTTCCAAACATGATTTCATTAGATTTTTGACTTCTTTTTTCCCAGTAAAACTGTCCTGCGTCTTGGTATGCTTCCTCTAAATCTTGACTTCTAGTCATATAATGTTCTGGGGTAAACATTTCACATCTTCCAGACTCATTTAGCTTAAAAGTTCTTTGAATTGGGAAAGGCATACTTGTCGCACTAAAAGCATTAACTGCATCACTTTTTTGAAGTTTTTCATATCCTTCTATCAGATACTCTTTTTGTAAAAGAGGAGCTGTTGCATAAATAGTACAAATATACTCGTAAAATTCTCCATGAGTTTCTAACTCTTTTATAGCATGATCTACAACATCACCAGTACCGGTAAAGTCATCAGAGAGCTCTTTTGGTCTCAAAAATGGTACTTCTGCACCATATTCCTTTGCTATTTTTGCAATCTGCTCATCATCTGTTGTGACAACTACTTTTTCAAATAACTTTGAAGCAAGAGCTACTTCTATACTATAAGCAATAAGAGGTTTACCAAAAAAATCTTTTATATTTTTCTTAGGTATACGTTTACTTCCACCACGAGCAGGAATGATAGCTATAGCATTTTTAGCCATTTAAAATATCCATAAGAGTTTTTATAACATAGTCTTGTTCTTCATCACTTAACAGTGGATACATAGGAAGAGAAAAGCACTCTTCATAATATATATCCATATTAGGAGTCACTTCATTTCCATAACCAATATTTTTATAATAAGGCTGCTTGTTAATTGGCATATAGTGTAGTTGTATTCCAATCTTTTTTTCTCTTAGTATATTAAATAGTTCAACTTTTGTGATATTTAATTGTGTAAAATCAACTTGAACTACATAAAGGTGATATGATGATTTTCCATCAAATGTGTAGAGAGGTTTTACTATTGTATTTTTAAATGCAGTGTCATATTTCTTTACTATTTCAAATCTTCTCTCTATGAAAGAAGGAAGTTTTTTAAGCTGTGAGACACCTAAAGCACACTGTAAGTCTGTGATACGATAGTTAAAACCTAACTCTCGCATCTCATACTCCCATGGTTTCATTTCAGTAGTTTTTACCATCCCATGATTTCTTAAAACTAAAAGTTTTTCATAGAGTTCTTTTGAGTTTGTAGTTATAGCTCCACCCTCAGCAGTTGTTAGGTGCTTCACTGGATGAAAAGAAAATATACTCATATCACTGTTAACACAACTTCCAGCTTTGACATTATTGTAAACTGCTCCTATCGCATGAGCATTATCTTCTAGTATAGTTATTCCATAACTCTTTTTTAGGTGGTTTAGTTTCTCTTGTTTTAGCATGTTTCCACTAAATGCAACACCATATAAAGCTTTTATACTCGCATCTTTTTTAAGTGCTTCCTCACATAAATCTAAGTCTATGTTCCCATCTTCTGCAATATCTACAAATACTGGTTGAGCACCTACATACAGTATAGAGTTAGATGTTGCTAAAAAAGAGTTTGGTGTCGTTAAAACTTTATCACCCTTATTTAAAAGTACTAATGAAGCTAAGTGTAAAGCAGCAGTACCATTTGATACAGCTACACAGTAAGTAGCACTACAGTACTCGCTTAAAGCATCTTCAAACTCTTTTACTTTTGGACCAGTAGTCAAGTAGTCAGACTGTAGTGTTTGAACTACAGCATCAATATCATCTTGTTCTATTAGTTGCTTACCATAAGGGATAAAATTCATGTTATAAAGTTTGCTCCATTGCTAAAAACTCTTCGTGAGTGATCCACTGAGTATTGTTAAGAGAGTTATACTCAAAACCTATCCCAATATCTTTTCCTTTTTGACCTAAAGCATTAGTATCATACTCTACATGATGGTTAAACTGAATTGTCGGTTTTATTACATAATATGTATCAAACTCTACTACTCTATCATCTGCAGTTATCATTACTTCATGCATTTTTTCACCAGGTCTTATACCTATCACGTTATGTGGTAATTTTGGAGCTAAGGCCTTTGCTAAATCTGTCATTTTCATAGATGGAATCTTTGGAATAAATATCTCGCCCCCATGCATTCTTTTAAAGTTGTCTAAAACAAATTGCACGCCATCTTTAAGAGTAATTAAAAACCTAGTCATATCTACATCTGTTATAGGTAACTCAGTAGCACCATTTTCCATAAGTTTTTGAAAGAATGGGACAACAGAACCACGGCTTCCAACTACATTTCCATATCGAACAACTGCAAACCTTGTTTTTCGGGAACCTACCATATTATTTGCAGCTACAAAAAGCTTATCTGATGCTAGTTTTGTAGCTCCATAAAGATTAATTGGACTTGATGCTTTATCAGTCGAAAGGGCAATTACTTTTTCAACATTATTTTTAATAGCAGCTTTTATAACATTCTCTGCACCATCGATATTTGTTCTAATACATTCCATAGGGTTATATTCAGCAACAGGAACATGCTTTAAGGCTGCCGCATGAATAACAAAATCTACACCATCCATAGCTTCTTCTAAACGCTCTCTATCTCTAACATCACCTATAAAGTATCTCATACATTTATCATTATATGACTGGCCCATTTCATACTGTTTCAGTTCATCTCTACTGTAAATTATAATCTTGTTTGGCTTATACTCAGCAAGTATCATTTCAGTATATTTTTTACCAAAACTACCCGTTCCACCAGTTATTAATATATTTTTATTGTTGAACATTCTTTTCCTTTTTTAAGTTTATAGTCTTATGTACATTTTACAAGTTTTTAAATTAAACTGTATCTTAAATTTACTTAAAATCTTGTAGTACTTTCTTCTACTAGGATCATTCTTTCCATATATTCTCACATTCAAGTTGACAGGCTAAACTTTACCTTATTCTAAAAGTTTATTGGCTATTTTCCCATTCATATGCTGATTTACAAATTAATTCTAAGTCATCATATTGAGGTATCCATTTCATTTCATCAGTTATTTTACTATTATCAGCAACTAAAATAGCTGGATCACCTGCTCTTCGTTCTACAACTTCTACTGTAAAATCTTTTTGTGAAATTTTTTTGACTTTTTCGATGACTTCTTTTACACTAAATCCATGTCCATAAGCACAATTAAAGATATTACTTCTATTTTTTTCTTTTAAGTAGTCTAATGCTTTTATGTGAGCAGATGCCAAGTCCTCTACATGAACATAATCTCTTATGCAACTTCCATCAGGAGTTTCATAATCATCACCAAACATCATAATTTTATCTCTTTTACCTATGGCAGCATGAACAATTAAGGGTATAAGATGTGTTTCTGGTTCATGACACTCACCAAGGAACCCTTCACTATCGGCACCAGCTACATTAAAGTATCTTAAAATTACATATTTAAAATCTTTATTTGCTTTTGCTGCATCTTGTAAAACTGTTTCACTCATAAGCTTACTCATTCCATATGGATTAATTGGATTAGTAGGAGTTGTCTCTTTTATGGGGACTTCTTCTGGTTCACCGTAAACAGCAGCAGTAGAACTAAAAATAAATTTATTTACATTGTATTTTAAACAAACATTTATAAGGTTAGTAGTATTTACTGTATTATTCATATAGTATTTTAATGGATTAGTCACTGACTCACCTACTTGCAAGTGTGCAGCAAAGTGAATAATAGCATCAAAAGTACTATTTTTAAATATATTTTCTAACTCTATAAAATTTGATAAATCTAAATTTATAAATTCAAACTGCTCTTTTGAAAAAAGCTTTTTTAATCTAGATATACTGTCAAAGTCTCCACCACATAAGTTGTCTATCACTGTTATCTTTTCTATTTTTCCCAGTGAAAACTGCTTAACTACATGTGAACCTATGTAGCCTGCTCCACCTGTTACTAAAATTTTCATCTATTTATTTCTTATTGTAAAAATAGTTAGTAGCTTCAACAAACCCATCTACACTACCGCAGTCAAATCTTTTACCTTCAAACTTATAGGCTAAAACTTTACCTTGTTTTGCAAGTTCTAAAAGTGCATCGGTTATTTGGATCTCGCCACCTTTTCCGGGTTTTGTGGTTTCTAGTACATCAAAAATTTCAGGAGTTAAGATGTATCTTCCAATGATTGCTAAGTTTGATGGGGCATCTTTAGGGTCTGGTTTTTCTACCATGTCTGTTACACGGTAGAGAGATTCTGAATCAAGTTCAGAATGATGAGAATGACTTATGAGGTCTCCTGCTATGACACCATACTTGTTTGTCTCTTCTTTAGGCACTTCTTCTATGGCTACTATGCAGCAGTCTGGGTACTGCTCATGAAGTTTAGCCATTTGAGTAAGAACACCCTCTGCTTCATTGTCACAAAGGTCATCGGCTAAAACTACTGCAAATGGCTCATAACCAACTAAAGTTTTACCTGTAAGTATGGCATGACCTAAGCCTTTCATCTCCACCTGTCTCGTATAGCTAATGGTGTAGTTGTTGACTATATCTCTTATATCTTTCATAAGAAGCTCTTTTGAAGTACCATGTATTTGATGTTCGAGCTCATACGAACGGTCAAAATGGTCCTCTATAGCACGTTTACCGCGACCAGTAACAATTGCCATTGTATCCATACCAGCTTCGATGGCTTCTTCTACACCATACTGTAGTAGTGGCTTTGTTAAAACTGGTAACATCTCTTTTGGAATTGCTTTAGTAGCGGGAAGGAATCTTGTACCGTATCCAGCAGCAGGGAATAGACATTTTTTAATCAATTTAGAACCTTTTCTCACAATATATTTAATTGGTGTAATTATAGCACTTTTAGTTTAATTTTTCATATGATTAAACTCTGGAACTACCTCTTTTAACTTACTGAGCTTATCTTCACAGTTTAATAATTCTTCAATATCTCGGTTTAATTTTTCTAAATCATAAGGTGTTGGGGCAGCTACGGTTATGGACTCATAGTCTGTTTGAGCATCACTGTCATCTATAAGAAGTTCTTCATAAAGTTTTTCTCCTGGTCTTAGACCACTAAACTCTATCTCTATGCCCTCTTTTCCACTTAGTTCTATCATCTTTTTCGCTAAGTCTACTATTTTAATAGGTTCACCCATATCTAAGATAAATATCTCTCCACCACTTCCGATAGCTCCTGCTTGAAGAACAAGCTCGCAAGCTTCGGGAATGAGCATAAAGTATCTTGTAATGTCAGGGTGTGTAACTGTTATGTTTTTCCCACTCTCTATCTGAGCTTGAAACTTTGGAATGACACTCCCACTAGAGCCAAGTACATTTCCAAACCTGACAGCTACTATATCTGTCCCTTTGCCGTTAGAGTTTTGAGCATAAAGCTCACAGATGCGCTTAGTAGTTCCCATAACATTAGTTGGTCGTACGGCCTTATCTGTAGAGATCATTACAAATTTTTCTACACCATGTTTTACCGCTGTGTCTATGACATTTTTAGTACCGAGTATGTTGTTGAGTATTCCCTCGTGCACATTATCTTCTACAAGTGGTACATGTTTGTATGCCGCGGCATGAATGACGATCTCTGGTTTATGCTTTTCAAATGTACTCTCTAATGCCTCTAAGTTCACTACACTCTGCATAACAGGAACAACTTCTACACCTTTTAACTCTTCAAGGATTGAGTAGAGGTTGTACTCGCTATGGTCTAAAAGTATTAGTTTTTTTACACCAAATATTTCACACTGTCGGCATATTTCACTCCCTATGCTTCCCCCTGCTCCAGTTACTAAAACAACCTTCTCTTTTAAAAAACTCTCAATTTTTTCTTTGTCTAAGTCTTGTGGATGGCGCGCTAAGAGGTCTGCTACTGAAACATTTTTGATTTTTACACCGTAGTCACTATACTCACTCGCTACTTTTATGTCTGTTATGTTGAGTTTTGTGAGCTTTTCATAGATTTGAGGAAGGTTTATAGTCTCGTCTACTATGGCTGCTTCACATTCACACTCTGAGTCTAAAATTTTCTCTAGTGAATAAACATCTACCCCATTTACTTTCATACCTTTGTAGCTGTCGTTCACAATCGCAACAGGAAAGTAAAGGCTGTCTTTGTTACTAATAGTTCTTAAAATATTGTTCGCATTGTCTATGTCTGCAATTATAAGAGTGTTTTTACCCAACTCATTTTTTCGATAGTTTTCTAGGTATAAACGTTTACTAATTCTCAGTGCCAAAATCATAAAAAGAGAGATAAAAAACTCTATGGCAATAATAGAACGTGGTACCACAATGGAGCTGTCACGAGCTAGATAAGTCGCAACAATAAGAAGCACCGTTGAAAATACTATGACATAAACTAAACGTGTAGTATCTCTAAAGCCAAAATGTTTCCAGCTGATGTTGTAAATCTTAAAATAATAAAAAAGGGTAACACGGCTAAGTACTAAAATGGAGATCGAAAAGTAGATAGAGCTTGTGTACATAGAGGGGATTTCAAAATCAAATCGTAAACCATAAGCGATGCCAACAGCTAAAAAAATTATGAGCATATCTAAGAGCATGAAAAATAGCATTCTCTTAAGTTCGGTAGGTCTGTAAATCAAAGAAATCCTTTTTTATTATCTACATATTTGACGGCTAGGTAAAGTATTAAAATAGCTAAACAAAATGCAACTAAAATATTTTGTACAAAATAAACTATACAAAAAAGTACTAAGTTTAAAAGCACAGAGAGTAAGACTACCTTGTCGTGTTTCAATCCACTCTGTGTCAACCTCTGGTATGCATGTTTTTTATGTGCTTCGCTTAGTTTCTCACTATTTTTGTACCTTCTTAGTAGTGTTAACGTGGCATCAAACCAAAACAGTCCAAAAAGGATTATCCACACCCATAAGTTTGTCGCTTCTTCATTGGCATAATAAATTGTAAATATAGCCACGTTATAGCCAAGTAGTGTACTCCCTACATCTCCCATAAAGATTTTCGCTTTGTGCCAGTTCCAAACTAAAAAACCTGAGACACTCAGAGCTAAAATGAGAAAATGTGAATCTCCAAAAAAAACAAATCCAGCCAGCGCTAAAAAGAGTGCCTCACTCCCCGCATAACCATCAATACCATCTAAAAAGTTGTACAGGTTTATAAACCAAATGATGGCCACAAATGCTACAAGATTTGTAATAATTTGATTTTCAACACTAAACAAACCAAACTCTAAACTACTCAGACCACCAAGAGCAACCAAACCACCTAAGGCAACACTAGCCTGTGTTACAAGTCTTACAAAGGGAGAGAGTTCATACAAGTCATCCAAATAACTCACAATAGCGATTACCCCACCTGCTAAAAGAGCAAAAAAGAGTTGTGAGTCTATCTGCTCATTCACATAAAGGTAAAACAAGCCTATAAACCACGTTACAGCAATGGCAACTCCTCCCCCATGTGGTGTGGGAGTTGTGTGTGAACTTCTATCGTTAGGGATTGCTACTAATGATTTTTTAATTGCATAGTTTCTTATACAAAATGTTAAAAAAAGAGAGAGGAGAAAAAGAAGGGTGTAAAACAAAGAGTTCTCCATTAAATTTATTTATTATTATAGCTGTATTTTACAC
>Ga0256824_10000119_pt1 | contig 26336 bp, 37 predicted proteins | sample CV67metaG_FD_191570 | JGI IMG/M metagenome (GOLD analysis project Ga0256824, IMG submission 191570) | Hydrothermal vent microbial communities from East Pacific Rise, Pacific Ocean - CV67 | ecosystem: Environmental > Aquatic > Marine > Hydrothermal vents | place: Pacific Ocean: East Pacific Rise...
ATATTGTTTCTTACATTTTTCATGGGAATCCTTATTTTTTATTATAGACAGGATTATAACATATTTCACAATAATTGTCAAGTGCTAAAGCTATCTTCTTATCTGGGGAGAAGAAGCACAAAACTCCTCATCTAAGGATCTTTTCTTTATTTTTGGACCATTATTGGTTTTGGATTTAGGTACAGTTGCCTCTAATCCTCCTCTAGCCCAGACATTTATCATTCCATACTTTCCTTCGTCATTTCCAGCAATATTTTCTACTGGTGGGTATGTTCCAGAGGAATATTCCATAGCAACGGCGGCGGAAAGCTCCTCTACGTTAAAAGGAACCTTGTCGGAATAAGAAAAAGTATTTAGCCGAAGTTGAGGTTGTGCGTGCTCTTCTTTTGTGGAGATACGGCTTGTGACAAGATTAATGCTTCCCCCTTGTCCGATGAGTAGGTCTTTTGTAATGATCCCATCTTCTCCTCCAGGAAAGGAACGAAACTCACCAGGGCCAGAAACACCCGATGAGGGAAACCATAGGTCTCTACCATCAACATTCGTTCCGGAGGATTTATAAAAGAGTGTACGATATGGCTCCCCGTTCATTTCTACATCGACAAGAGCCATAACTCTTCCCGCAAAAGTCATTGTTGAGGCAATGGATACTTTCATTCTAGTCCTTTGTTTTTATAACTAAGCATAACACATACACTAAAAAGAAAACATAAAAAAGCACATATACACTATTGCTATTGTTCTTCTTCGGTAGTATAATGTCTTAAAAAGGAAGAAAATGATCGGAACAATTCTAGACTATAATGTGCAAAGTAATGAAGGTGCCATAACGGGGTATGATGAAAAAAGATATTTGTTTAAAAAAGAGAACTGGAAAGGGGACATCGTTCCTGCGGCAGGACAAAGAGTAGACTTTCTGGCGGATCAAGAGAAGGGAAAAGCAAAAGAGATATATCTGCACCATGAGGGGAATAACAATAGTGGAGGAGGAGATGGGGAGATAGCGGGAATTGTCGCACTTGCTCTAACATTCTTTTTGGGGTTTATTGGAACCATGATATCCCAAATGGCTTTGGCAAACAGATCCTTCGGAAAGGCAGCAATCCCAACATTCATACACTTGGTTGCAACCATTCTTGGATTTATACCTATTTTAGGGTGGATAATTTATTTTGGTGTAACGATTTATTTTATGATCTCCAACTTTAAACTCACAACAGCAGCACAACGAGTAAAGAACTCAGGTAGAAATAAATATGAATAGAAAGAAGAAAGGCTTCACTGCCTCTCTTGAGGACTTCTTTACTCCTCAAATACTATTAATTTCCATAGTTAGCATCATCATAACCTCAACTATCTTGTTTTTGGTGGGCTACGGGATTGTCGAGTCTGCATCATCAGAAGGAACGAAAAGATTAATACCAGAACTGTACGACTGGTTCAATGAAAGCATTTTCAGCTATCTGGACCTCATACCAGGGCTAACTTTTATAATGGAACATCACATAACAATGATGATATTAAAAGGAATAATGTTTTTTGGGTTCACGGTACTAATATACTATGTATTTTTTGGAGTATACGGGATAGTTATAGGGTTTTTTGCCGGAGCAATCATAAGAAGCATTCAGAAGAAGCACTACCCAGATGTAGAGCTGAAGGGAATGGGCATATTTTCGGCAATACCATTCTACATAAAGACTATTGCAGTAACAGTATTTCTTTTGGTTTTATTTTCCCCAGCATATTTAATCCCCGCTCTCAACTTGCTAGTGTTTATACCTATCTATTATTTTTTTCACAAAACGATAGTCTTTGATGTGGGAAGTGAAATAAATACAAGAAGAGAATACAAGAAGATAAAGACAGTAAATAGTGGAGAACTAAAAACACAAACCCTCGCATGTTTTTCTGCAACTCTGATACCTATAGCCGGGATCCTTTTATACCCTTACTATGTAATACTTGTAGGGCACTATATGCTAAGAGAAACGAGAGAGCTTAGAAAAATAGAGCAGTTTTCAAAAATCTAGTCTAAGTTTGCAGGGTGTGCTTTATTTCTTCCATTTTTCCTTTCTCTTCCCTGTAGCAAACCCATATATCTTTTTTTGTAAAACAATAAATATAGACATATTCAAATTCATTTTCCCCCATGCTCCCTGTTTTGAAATCTTCCAAGCTGACTGTGAAAGGCTTTACTTCATCCCAAGTATAAGAATTAGAAAAGGGTTGATATTCAAAGAAATAGCTAGGAGCTTCGGGGATAGGTATTTTTTTATACCACCCCTTTGGACGAGGTGAAATTTCATTAGAGCTTGAAATTTCTTCTATTCTTCCTGGTCGTATGAGATTTAAGGCATCTTCTCTACTTTTGTAGCGAGCAAGACTTTTAAGGTTTCCCCTAACATCACCCCCATACTGTAGACCTACGCACTTATAATCCTTTTCCCTCTCTACTGCAACTATGGCCTGTGTTCCCATTTTCATCTCCTAATATTCTATAGAGAGCCAAAAAGCTCTATCCACTTCTCAATGAAGTCTTTTCTGACCTCTTCTTCTGTCGCACCTAGCCTATACGGCATTCCTGCGGGCTCTGAATAGTCTCTCCAATTAACATCATCAGAGATCGGCATCAGTGCTTCCGCCTCCATCACCATCAGAGCCTTGTCAGCGTCTTTTATGGTCTGAGGCAACGGGTATGTCAAATTATACTTTTCTGCAAGTATTTTGATCGCTTTCTCTTCAGCAGCAAGGAAAGGCTTATACAAGTCCATGTGTTTTAAGGGGCTGGGGATACTCATATATGTTAAAGACTTATATACTTTGTGAGCAAGTCCCCACTTCTGAAGCTCTTTGTCGCCCTTGAATAATTCATACATGGACAAGCAGTGTTGGGCTTCAGTATAGGAGATGAGAGACTGTCCCCAAAAACGCTGGTGTCTGCTGAGTGTAACAGCACATTGCATCCCAATATTGTTGAAATCCTCTTTCTTGAGATCCAAAGGGTTTATCATTCTCCCTTGGTAGTTCATAACTTTTAATTCATCTCCGTCCACGGTAATCCTTTATTCTTTAATAACATATTATAACATATTTAATAAAATATGTCAAGCCCAAAAGTTCTTATTTACAAGGTTTGCTCTTTGGATCTATACCCAAATGAAAGCACTGTCCCCATGTGTGGCTCAAAGCTGAGATCCTTTTTTATTTTCAAGAGAACACTGTAATCGTTTACCAGGCTGAGAGCTAAGGCTTCAGGAAGTTCACCCTCTATGTCGTGGATAAATACATCCCCTACAACCTCTCCTTTTTCTGTTTTGTAACCTCTTGCAAAAAAAATATAATTTTTAGTGGTCTTGTTTAGAATTTTTTTGAAATCATTCGCAGCACCATGAAAAGGAATGTAGATATCTCTCCCAAGCGTATCTACTAAAACAAAAGATTTTTCAAGAACAGCAACAACTTCATATTGACTTCCTTGAAGAAAAACATGGTCTGTTTCTTTTTCAAGAATAATATCTCGAAGAGGAGCAATGTTGTCTCCGACAGAAATGGTGTCCTGCGTAAACATGTCACTGGTCTCCATTATTTCTCCTTTCCCTGTGTGTTGTACCAAGAGGAAAAATAAAAGAGAGCCTCAAAAGTGGCTTTCTTGTTCGCAGCAAGCAGGCTCTTCTCAACAATTTTAAGGTGCATTTTTCCCTTATCGTCAAGATTGTTTAATTCAGTAATGAATTCCATCGCATACATTATCCACTCCCAGGACTTATCAAATGAAAACTGGGAAATAAGCCCATCTAGGGAGTTCGCACTTGAGGGGATTGTCTTGTTGCAGATTGAGGTGTCTGTGTTAACGAGCATATAGTCAAGAGTAAGCTCAAGCATCTCCCCTATCGAGGCATTGGCAATATCAGTATTCATACATTTCTCCTTAAATTATAAACATATTATAACATAAATAAACATTAATGTCAACACTTATCTGTATGTATTGTTACTATTTTGGTTTTGTGAACAGGAACCTTGTTGCCGTTGTTTCCTTGTCGAAAAGATATGGAAGCTGCAGAAACCCTAAAAGGATTATCTTTATGTAGAGACAGGTAGTGCAATACGCAAAGAGCAAGAGAAAAGTTTCCCACTCGGTTCTTGGAGTTGAGAAGTTCAAGGGGTTCACCTACTTTCTCTCCCTTTTTAATAACGAGGGAAGAAACTTGTCCACTCCCATAAGTAAGGTGGAGGGCGTCGTCATGAAAAGAATATTCAAATAGCATATCCTCTACCCTAATTGTTGCCGCAGCAATATTATTGGTGAGGAGAGGAGGCGAAAGTGTAGAGATGCTATTGGAGGCGAAATACTCAACTCCTCCAGAAAAAGAGAGAGCGTCAATATGGAAATGCCCCTCCTCTTCTACCCTTCTACAGACTGCGACACGCAAGGCATCAGCAGGAGAATCAACAGGGATAAGAGGAGAGACCTCCACAGCCTGCCCTTTTGGCTCGACAAAGTTTTCTCTCATTATTTTTAAATGTCGTGACATTGTTTTGTCTCGGTAGATGGGGTGATTCACTTTCTTCCTTTTATTAAAAGAATGATATCTAACAAAGTTAAAAAAGTAAACAAGGGAGGAGTCTAACTACGGGGGTAGTTAGACGGGAGTTTTTATTCTTTTACGAATATATCGAAAGCATCTAGTGCTGCGTTTCCACCACTTCCATCATCGACAGAAATAGTAATCATTGGAAAGGTAGTGTTTTTGTCAGATGATGCAGGAGAACCTTTGAGTGCTCCAGTTGATGACGAAAATGTTGCCCATGTAGGTTTGTTTGCAACAGAGAAAGTTAAAGGATCATCATCTGCGTCATGTGCAGTAGGAGTAAATGAATACGCTTTCCCTGCCTCAGCGAAAGTTGAAGGTGAGCCACTTATTGTAGGAGGAGTGTTTCCGTGACCCTCATCCACAGTGATAGTGAAAGGCTCAAGAGAGTTAGTAAACTCACCATCAGTCACAGACAGAGTAATATTCTCATACACTCCAATGTCCTTAATTGAAGGAGTACCACTAAGTTCCCCTGTAGATGCATTCAGCGATGCCCAAGAAGGAACACCTGAACCAGTTACAGAAAGAGTACCTGTAGGAGAAGCATCATCTTGGACAGTTGGTGTAAAGGAGTATCTATTACCAACATTTGCTATAGTGGGAGCTGTTCCTGTGATTTGAGGACCCTCGTTGAGAGCACCAACCGTAATTGCAAAAGAGTATCTATAGATTTTACGAGTTGGAGTGTTCTCAACAGGAACCTCATTTCCACCAGGTGTTTCATTGTTTCCTGCTGTTGTAGCAGTAACATCATAAACAAAAGAGTCTGTCCCTACATAGTTATCATTAGGAGTGTACGTGATTACCCCGTCTTCATCCGTTACTGAACCGTGTTGAGGTGATGTTTTTACATTTCCTACAACTGACTGCCCTTCTTCTTCGGGGATCTTGTCTAAAGTATATTTTACAGGAGTTTCCTCCAGTGTGCTTAAACTAATAGGTACGTTGCCGACTACATTTTCGTCAACACCGCCGCCACCATTATCACTTCCTCCGCTACACCCTACTATAAGTAGTGCTAAAATTGCGCCTAAGACCGCTAAAAATGTTCTTTTTTTCATCTTTCTTCCTTGAGTTTATTACGAGATGTAACCCGTTTGGAATATTGTAGCAAACATTTTAGCAAAAACACATAGCTTTGCTTAAATATTTTAATCCCGCAAACGGTGGTTGTTTATTTTACATGCTTACTGCGTGATGTGTCCAATACACTAGAGACCGGTAATATCACCACTTCCTGTTATGTTTTTATTAATATTCTTAAAAAAACAGCCCTTAACAGTGATATCTCCACTCCCCGCAACAGTTGCAGTAATGCTATCAGCTTGTATATTTCCCAGAATTACATCTCCACTCCCTGAGACAGTTGCAATAATACTGTTAGTTTGTATATTTTCTAGAATTACATCTCCACTCCCTGCAACAGTTGCAATAATACTTTTTAAAGAAAAAGTTCCTGTACAGAGTATACTCCCGCTTCCTACCACCGAAAACATCAAAGAATCATTTAGCTTGCATCCACACAAATCAGCACGAACAACAAGACACCCACTACCACTCACATCTATTGAGTCTATGGTGTCTTCTATCGTATACGTAAGATATTCATCTTCCTCTAGTTTGTCCTCTACGATTTTGTCCTTTTTGGCTTCCTTGAGAATTGAACCATTATGTATTATTTTATCTACATCTCCATCAATGATGAGTGTTCGTCCTTCTGTTATTATGCTTATCCCATTAACGTAGGTGCGAGATCCTACGTTGCGGACACCACTGGTTAATATAGTATCTCCGTTATGCATCATGGTGCCGCTGCCTCCCTTGGGAGAAAGGCTTAGGGTGTTCCCATTCTTCTTTGCTGTAAAAGCTTTTCCAGATCGTTCGATAATGATTCCATGGACTACTTCATAGTCTCCTGTTCCTAAAATCTTAATATTCATTTTGACTCCTTTTGTATTGTTTGATCGGTGTTCTATTTATTGTGTGTATCTCTTGATTCTCTATTGAACTCAAGGCGAGTGCCGACAAAAAACTGCCCACCCTTTCTTTTGTGTTTCGATGTAAATATTTTCACTCTACAATCACCACCATCTTGTTGTTTGCAAAGCTCTCTTCTTGCGAGAGGCCTGCTGGCAAACCATCTATTATAAGTTGTCTTCATCACACTCTCCTTAGTCACCAAGCTTACGAGAAAGCTTACGAGAAAGCTTAGGGTGTCTCAGTTTACTAACTACAGAGATCGCTATCTGCCCAACCCTTAAACCAGTTATCCCAAGGATCTTGCCAGTTTCTTCTTTTGTATACTCTCCTTTATCTTCAAGACCATACAAGTAGGTAATCACCATTTTCTCTCTGTGTGTAAAAAACTCAGACAAAAAATATTGTATCATTTTTAGCGTTTCTTCATTTTCCATATCCTTGTGTGTGTCACATATTTTTTCAGTGTGAAAGCAGAAGTCGCCCTCACTTAGAGCGTCTACAAGCAGAGATTCATTATAAACAACATAGGGAGAACTGCCGTGCCCTAGCTTCTTTGTAAATCTGCTTCTATTTTTTCTGGTCTCATAAATATCTCCAGTTAACTCATTTACATTCAAGAACCTACAGGCGTGACATCTCTTTTCAAGATTGCATCCCTTTGTCATTTTAAAGGGAGCCTCACATATAGAACAAGTTTGTTTATGAGAACAAGACATATAGTTTCCTTAATTTTTATAAACATATTATAACATAACAAAAATATAAAGTCAAGCGATTAAAAGTCTATTCAGTAATCTTTTTATTCAGAATGCTCATTGAGGTGATGGTGACGCTATTTACGTCGGACCAATTTTGCGAGTCGGCAACCGTGGCACGAGCCCTACTGTTAAGTCTCAGATAAAAACTTGTGGAGTCATAGCCAGAAAGGGTTAGTATACTGTCGCCATAGTAGGCAATGGCACCGTCAATAATTCTAACATAACTCACAAAAACCACAAGTTGGATCTGCTTTTTTGTACTACCATTATTTTCTTTCTCCGGCTATTTCTTTCTCCATTCTTTTTTCAAGCACATCCATAAGAAAATCACCCACCTCTTTATCATCAAGCATTCCATCAGTGGAGAGAGAAATGAATATAGCTTTTTCTCCCCAGACTACTTTTTCACTAAAGGCAGCTAATTCGCCCATTGTAGAAATATCAATCTTTTGTGTGTCTGCGCCCATTATTGTGCGAAACAATGCCTCATTTCTTTTTCTGCTCCCAACGGAAACGATAAAAGGAAGAGAGAAATTATCATTTTGGAGAAAGACTAAAACTTCTCTATCTCGCGTCATTTTGTTGACTGACCAACGATGTCTTCGGTAAACCTCATCAAACGCCAATACAGTCTTGGGCAAATGAGCGATGTCCTTCATTCCTCCTACTTCATGCTCCAATATAAATGGGGTCTGCAGCACTGGCTCAAAGAATTGTTTATGGCAATACAATCCAACATAGTCACTCATTTTATCTTTAGCCTTTCTGTTGCCTTTTTCAATCTTTTTGTCAAGCTTATATAGTGTGTCGGGAGTTACTCCAAGCACCGTCGACAGCTCCGACCTTTTTATCTGATGAGAATTCCCGTCTTTTGTGTGCTTGCCAGAGAACATCTCCTTTGCATCGGAAAAAGAATTATAAAAATCAATCATAGACAAAGACATGAAAGATGATTTATCTATGCGAGAAGTTGTAGAGGCAAATAAGATTCTGCGAAAAAGATTAGCACCTTTAAAATCCGCTAAAGACCACTGATCTGATTCGAGAGAGAGCACACGGGAGTTAAGACCTTCACCGGCAGAATGCTCCAGCACACATAATCCACGACAAGTAGCTTCCTTGTTATCTTTTTCACTCAAGAAAATATATCTCCAATCAATATGTGCCGTTAGAAGATATGCGTTGATATTAAGTAGTGCTTCATAGTTATCTGCGCCGGTATGTTTTTCCTCCAGATAATTTACCCCCAGATCCGACAAAAGAGGGAGTTGGTAAAGAGGGTCCTTGGATAAGAGGCAATAGTCCATAACAAAGTCTTCTAGCAGTTCTTCATCGGCGCTAATTTCACTTATTGAAAAGTCTCTATAGTTAAAGTCGGCAACTTGTCCCGCCTCGTGCATGTGACCTTCAATGCTCAAGGAGTTCATGTTTACGAGGCCTCTGCTAATTACCGTTGGTTCATCTGTTGTGGTTGTTTCTAAATATTTTAGTGCTACCAATAGCGTCTGATTGTTCTTTGTTTCATAGATCTCCCCGGTAAGAGGGTTAATCGAAAGGGGAGAGCGCGAGCGAAGGGGAATTAAATTTTTGTTCATAATGAAGTCCTTTTTATTTATATAAGCGTATTATACATAAATTATATCATAAAAGCAAGAGTTATAATAATTTTTATTGTTTTTGATGAAAAAGACATAAATTATTATATCTTTTTTTTAGATAGTTTCTATGGATGTAAAAGCCGTTATATCTCTTTCCGTATATTCAAGTAGTCGCTTAGGTTCTTTTCTTAGTAGTTCCCTAAATTCATTTGCCCACTCAACTTTTTCAAACGATGAGCCTAGTGTTTCTATGGGAACACCATCAATACATCCCCACACCCAATATTCAGCATGTTCCGGAGAATAGATATTTGCGGTCATTGCGTCTTTTTTTGCATTATACATTTCTTTTGACACCTCCTCCACAAAATCCATATTAAGAGAGGAAACCGATACAGAGAGGGAATTGCTCTTAAACATTCCAAGGTCTGCATTTTTGATGGAATCAAAGAATACTGCGTGCTGCTGTTCTTTGACTGGCATACCATCATATACAGTTGTTGAATAGTATTTATCTGTGCCCTCAAACACTAGACCTTTTCGAGCAACGACACCTCCTGAAAAATGCCCTCCTCCTGGTCGCACTTCTTTCGCTCCTACCGTCATGTCCTCTGTGATCTCATAAAATTTCCCTTTTACAATCTCTTTTTTTTCAGAAACATCTCCACTCATTATGCTGCCTCCTCTTCTTCAATCTTTAACACACACATCATATCAAGAGCACAAGGGCAATCTTCCTCCACATAGAGGAAATCACTATCAGGAACAAATGTTTTAATTGTCATAACACCGCTCTCGGGTTTCTTGTCCATTTCATTATGGTACCAACTCCAGGACTTGTCGTTCTCATTATGTATAAGAACAATTTTATCACCTATAGTTAGATCCTCGAAGTTAGCATCAAACTTTTCTTTAATCTTTTTAGCCACAATATCTCCTTCTTTTGATACACATATTATAACATATTTATGTATATTTGTCAATGAAATATGTTGTTTTTTTACGTTGTACGCGTGGGGGATCGGTATTGACAGTTGGTTTTTTTAAGATAGACTGTTTCAAATAAGAGGAGAAATATTTGTTAACAATTAAAGAAAAACTGCTTACTATGGGTCAAGAATTCAGAATTACAGAAGGAAAAGGAAAGACACTTCGATTTATTCTAAAAGATACATCCTGGACACTCTCTTCATCTTGGCGCTTAACCGACGGAGAGAAAAATGAAAAGGCCAGAGTCAAATCAATCATTTTCTCTTGGACGAAAAAATGGAAGGTTTCGGGAGTTTTGGGAAATTTCTATATAAGAAAGCCATTCTTTGCCTGGAATAGAAAATATGAAATAATTGGCGGACCGTATGACGGAGTGGTTATAAAGGGGGATTGGGCAGATACCAATCTGGAAGTTAGTCTGAACGGAGAAGAGCTTATTTCTGCAGAGGCAAGATTTTTTAGCTCGAGCCATGATATCTATGTTCACGACCCAAAAGATAATATACTTGCGGCAATCGTACTTTGTATTGTGATGAAGGAAAAAGTAGACGATGATGATGATGAATAATCAAGCTGCCAAGAGTGGCAACTGACGTTTAATCTCTCTCGCAACAGCAGAGAATACAGAAAAGTTAACACCTTGACCTATCAGGCTTCCCGCAGGCGTTTTTTTCTCTGGGATTATGAAATCTTCAGGAAGAGAATTTAATCTGCACAGCTCACGGGGAGTAAACCATGAAAATCTATTAGGGTTCTCTGGGTGGACCAAAATTGGATCAGTAAGGCGACCCTTATAGTATCCCTTTGTAATCGTAGCAGCAGTGGTGTCATGAACTGATGTCCTAGCAAGGCGAAAGCCATCACCTTTTTGGATATGTGCCAGCTCCTTTTTAATTGAATACGCGATAGTGCGACTGTTGTTCTTGTCAAGCCATACTCTGTCTTCTATAGGCACCTCCAGTATTTCTCCGATTGTTTTGGTGTTCTTTTTTCCTCCTTCTGGAAAGACAAAGGGCACTTTCCCTGCAACGGCAACCATGCAGTATCTTTTTCTTCTGCTGATCCCGCCAAAATCAGAGGCATCCAATATAGCTTCACTGATTGAGTAGCCTCTTTTTTTAAGAACAGAGGCGATTATTGTTTTGAGTGCCGATTTTTTAAAGAGTGAGGTCTGTTCTATTACGCAAAAACCGGGTCTACTTTTTTCCACAACCTGAAGCAGGAAATAACCCAAGGCACCAGTTTCGCCTTCTTCTTCACTTCTGTTCCCACTTATGCTGTAGTTTTCACAAGGAATTCCGGCTAAAATTCCGGTTGCCGAGGGAATTAGGTCAACATCCATTTCAGTGACGGAAGTGTTGTAGGTAAAAGTTTTCGAGTCATTTTTTTCAAGGTTTTGCAGAAACTTGTCTTCAAGCTCAACGGCACATACAGAAGAGAATCCCTCAGAACCGAAACTGGCAGATAATGTACCCGAACCAGAAAAGATGTCCACTATAGTAAGTTCTTTATCAGAAAGATGATCTTTTGAGATGCTTTGGAACAGCTCCTCTTTCATTGGCTCAATAATGATATTTTGTTCTGAAATCTTTATTGTGATGTTATCAATACCTTTAAATAGCTCAGTAATATCGGCATTACAAATATCTATAATAGGAGTGCCATTCTTGCGCTTTGTGATTTTTCTATCATCAAGACCATCGGCAGTTTCAATAATAATCTGTTTTTTATTTTTGATGATGGTGTAGTGATAAGTAAGATGTTCACCTAGAGAGGTCGCATTTAATTTTCTTGTTTCAATCCATATACGCTTGTTCTCTTTATGAATAGGGATAGGTTTAGTAATGGCTTTTAGTAGAGGATTTTGTTTTTTGGGGGATATGCTCATAATGTGTCCTTTAAAATATAAACATATTATAACATATATATAGTATAATGTCAAGCAAAGAAGAGTAATCCCTTTTCTCTTAAGGGGAAATGCTTTGGCTGTCGTTTCCTGCCTCTACTTCTGCACTCTCTCTTTTTTTTATGGTGATTTTGTCGTCAAGAATATCATCGGGTGCTTCTCCTATCGGATCATGTTTTCGAGGCACCCCCTCGAACTCAAACACTTCTTCAAGATCAATATAGCCTATATTTTTCAGCTCAATCATCAAATCACCATGTTTATCAATAGGCGAATATGAGGTAACTGTATCACTGTTTAAAAAACCAATGGAGCATGGTCCATGCTGACCGTTATGCATATAAGACTGCATGGAGCCATCCTGATATTCAATCCACTTGGGAAATGCTGCAATAATCTCCCCTACTGACTCCCCTGTTGTAATTTTCCTAAAAATAACTTGCATGCTTATCCTTTTATTCTTTTATTGCAGTATATCATAGAGAAGATATTGAAAAAGAAAATAAAAGCAAATATTACCCTTCAGTAAGACAAAAGCCCGTTTCTGGCTTTTCAAAGGCAACATGTTCAACATTGTCGTACTCGTGTATCACTACCCCTCCGTCTTCAAGCTCATCTTTTGAGTCATTTGTTAGAATGGCAGATTCAATAGTTTTTACTGCCTCTTCTTTTGATGTAGCATGTACAATGTACTTCTTTCTTTCCCATGTCTTTTGGCATTGATCTATCTCGAAAACAAACTTAATTAGCTCTTTACAATCTCCACTCATTTAGGCAACCTTCTTGTGTGATAATCTGCGGTTTGCACCGGACAGCTCTACCGAGACTTTTATTGCATTGAATCCATGCATTTCTGTCACGAGTAGTTGTAGCTCATTATTTTTGAGTCCACTCACTTCATCAAACGACACAATGTGCGACTCTTTGCATTGCACATTGTCACACCATAGATATTTATTCTTCGCCGAAGCACCGGTGGTACGGACACCAGTAATCAAAAAACCTCCAAAGGTAATTGTTGTAACACACCCACATGAATAGCGTGAGACCAACATAACCTGCTCAATCTCATGCTTAGGTGAAAAATTCTTCAATAACCCGCTTAATTTAATATGGTTCATAGTATTACCCGTCCTCTCGTGTATCCTTTTGGTGTCACCACTCTAAAGGGTTCCGCTGTTCCATCCTTATAATGAACAACATCCCACCCTATTTGCTTTTCCACACACTTGATTGATTTTTTAGGGTCTGAACCCTTGTAGAATATTTCCATTGTTCTACCCTCCGCAAATAACATCAAAATTAGACAGAAGATGTCCATATTTTTCATAATCAATTTCAGGATTACTAATAGTAAGGTTAGTAGCTACCCAAAACTCTCTGGTATCATTATTTTCCCCCGCAGGACAATCTAATTCTAGTGTGATTTTTGTTTTGTCAAAAAACTCCGAGACAACTTCACCATAAAGGAAAACAAGTTTTTTCGCAACAATCTCATTCTCTTCTTCGTTAAAACTATCAAGCCCAAGAGTTTCAATCTCACCTTGCTGCATATATTCTGCCAAGGAAGATTCGCAAACATCCAATTCATCTATTGCTTGACGAAAAGCATCCCATGTCTTAGTACATACTTCTCTTACTTTTTCTGATTCTACCTCACTACCTCTAAAACTCCATTCTATTGATGACATTATGCTTCCTTTTTATTGATTTTATAGACGCTTTGAACTAAAGAAAGTGTCTCGTCAATTACTTTTGCAACAATAATAGTTGTATTCTTGTCTGTTATGGTAAAAAGATCCCCCGTGATGAGGTGAATATCCAACACACTGTCTTTAATTGTGGTGCCTGCTTGAATTTGTGCTTCTGAAACCTCAATATTGCTGAAAACGTCCTCTTCTTGAAGCTCGGAGAGCATGGTATTCTCACTCACTTTTCTCTTTTCAAAATCATGATCCTCTATCAGAAGCACTCTTTCTCCAAAAGAACCAATAATAGATGACGCTACTTCCAGTGAAAGATCCATTGATGAAATCATACTCTCTAATTCTTTCCCTCTGCCTGCACCATAAATATAGCTAACGGCCTCTTCCGGGTTAGCAATAAGTCTGCCTCGGGCGTAGGCAATGACTCTTGCTGCAGAGGCAACCTCGTTCTCTTCTAGGTTTCCCATATAGTCGATTAAATATTTAACTTCTTGAGCCATAATATCTCCTTCTTTTGATACACATATTATAACATAACAAACAATATTTGTCAAGCATTTTAAGTGTAAGAAGCACTCTTTTAAAGATAATTGTTTTTCACTGTGGCGCCACAGTGTATAATGTGTAATAAATATCACAAGGCGGAATAAATGATTGACAAATATCCTCAGAGAGCTATGGCCATAATTAATATGGAAGTATACAAAGACGAGTATTTTTCAAAGCACCACTCGTCAGAAGGCAAGAAGAAATCATTTACCATAGAAATAAACAGCGGATTTCTTAGAGATGAAATTGTCTTTGAGGTTGTTAAGCACACGCAGGGGTCAGCTATTAGTAAGTTTTTGAGGTTCGGATTCGATGCTTTCTTGTTAAAAGAAAAGAGTACGGGGAACCACATTGTGGCTTTTAGGGGGACAGAAGGTGTTGCCAGTCTTGACGCTATAACGGATATTGGAATGGCATTGGGAATAAATGCACAAAAAGAATTTGCTCAAAATTTTATAAATAGTGTTCTAAAGGATGAATCCCTTGGGGTGGACAAAGACAAGATGATTTTAACAGGACACTCTCTGGGAGGGGTTCTTGCTACACAGATCGGATTGAACAATAAAATACCGGCTATCGCAATAAATCCTCTAGGACTAAAGAAAAAGACAGGAATAGGGAATAAATTATCGCTAGGAGTGTCCCTCAGCAAAGAAGAAGAGGAGTGGGCAAAAAAAAATATACTAATCCTTTCATATAATAGCAAGAAAGGTACCGAGATACTGTCTGGCGCGGCAACGTGGCTGGCGGGGAACTCACACATAGGCACCGTAAAGATTATAAAGGGAATTTCAGAGGATTGGTTTGATGGGCATAGCATGAGTGCCGTACTTAACGCCTATAATAACAAAGAGTCTACCGAGATTACATCAAAGGCTGGGGGAGTCACAGGGGATGATGCAGAGGAAGCAAAAAAAGCAAATAGCATGCTGCCGGGTTCAGTAGAAGATAATATGACAAAAGTAAACACAACCCTTGAGGAATATTCAAAAGTAAACAAAACAGCAAAAATGAAAATGCTTACAGGAATGTCCGCAGAGGAGCTGATAAAAAAGGCTTACCTGTCGCAAGACTATATGTACGCAATAAAAAAAGGAAACACTTTCGTTATAGAAGGTGGTAGCTTTCTTTATCCTATAGAGGCTCCAAGTGAAGAGGAGGTGCGAAAATCTGCAAGAACACTTACGGAAGTGGCTAATGGAAATTCAGAGGAGATAAGAAAAGAGGAAATAAGCAGACTGGTTAAATACAGTGATATTCATAACACTAAGTCATTAAAAATAAGAGGTCTATACTTCAACAATAGCAGTGAGGGGAAGATATTGGTGTCGGATCTAGCACTTGCCATTGTGGCAAATAAAAAGAATGGGCGACCTCAATATGAAACAGAAAACTTGTTTGAAAAGCATGTCAATAAAAACCCAACAGCCGAATTATCAATGCTCTACAACTACACTCATGAGGAGCTGCTTGAACTAGCATATAGCGACATATCCTTTACCTATGCGATAGAAAAAAATAATGTATTTGCAATAAAAGGAGGAAGGTATGAGGAATATGAGCCACAGAACCTCTCAAAAGACGAGCTAAAAGGAAAAATAAAAGCCCTATTGGAAGAATTTAACCCCGCAAATATAAAAATAAAAAATGGGATCAAGGACGACTTCAAAAAAGAAGCCATTATCCAAATAAGGAAGCGGGATCCGAATAATGAGAATTATGCAAATCAAAACACACACAACATGAAACCATAACGACCGGCTCCTTAAACTACAAAGAAAGAAGCATGTGTTCTTTAATCGAACGAACAATAGCCCCGTGAGAAACAAATTCAACAGCTTGGCCGTAAATCTCAGAGGCGATAGTTTTAGATACAGAATTCAAGGTGTAACCTTCAGGAATACCCATGATCACTCGCTCCAGTTCTTCTGAGGGCAGTAGGAACCGACCATTGTGGTGAACTACCAATGTATCTTTCGCCATACGGCTTTGTGACTTCAGTAGAGTAGGAAAAGAGGTGGAAGATGAGGTTATCATTCTTAGCCTTCCCCCACTGAAACCATCTTGAATTGATTTTGAATGGCTCACATCTCTACATCCAGAGAGATATGGCTTCACCTTGTCTTCCCAAAAATCTGTACCGGAGGAAATAACCTCGGGGAAACTGAAGTGGGCATCAGGGAAAGAGGTTGCGAATATATACGCACGCTTCCTTTTTGATACCCCACCAAGCATGCTCGCATCAAGCACATCAGCATATACGGTATAGTTGTCCCTCTCAAGACGGAGTTTTAGCAGCGAATAATATGGGGTAGAAAAAAACCCCGGAATTTGCTCAATTAGAAGAAACGGGAATTGCGTTACCCTGTTTATGCGAAGAAGGTCGAGTGTCATATCTGCAGAAGTCGAAAGATCACAAATTGCTCTCATCTTTTCTTTTCTGGTTTTGAGTGGACTCATATCATCACACTGCAAGGAAATAGAGAGAAGGTTTGTTTCCCACTTATTAACCTCTGTTTCAAGCAGGTCTGTATTGATAGTATATATATCTTCATTAAAGGCAGTCCCTTGAACAGGAATATTCTCCAAGAAAGCGAGCATGCCTGTCTCCTCCATACTTCTCTTGTCCCTCTTTTCATTCGGACGAAATTCAAGTACAGAGTCTATACGAAAACCATTAGAATGGAGAGAGGCAGCATCTACTCCACTTGAACAGGCGACAAAAGCACTAAATAGCTCCTTGCTGTTCTTTGCCTTTGCAATTCTCTTTGCGTGCCGATCCTCGATTGGGCGTATTGTGATCTTCCCATATTCAAAAGTAATATGAACAGTTGAGGCTTCCCCGAAAGCCAAGTTCAGCTTCGACTGGGATCTTATATCTAATTGGGTTTCAAGGATATTATTTTTTCGAGACTTATACTCTCTGGAGTAAACTTTTTTAGTTTTTTCCACACTGTCGGGAAAGGCTAGTGAAACAACCATTCCCTTATCTTTTCCTATAACTGTTTCCGTCACCAATGAGTTTGCTTCAAATCCAAAAAGAGGTAGCCAGTTCGTAGATACTACAAGTTTTCTACCTGTAGTGGTAGTTTGTATTTTTAGCTTCTTTGTCGCAGCACTAGGTATATTAATATCTAAGATAGCCATCACGACACCTCCCGAGAGGAGTCATTTGCAATAACGTGGTGGGATTTTCCCTCGTGATAGTAATTAGTTATCTCAGAAATAAGCCTCTTAAGAGACTCTTCTCCAAAAGCCAGTGTTTCATCAAACTCTTTCCAGTCGTGCATAGGAAGGGTAGTTTTGATAAAAGCATAAAAATTATCAATCTGGCTATCGCTGGAAAAATCAATTTCGACTTCCACACAATCTTCGGTATCGCTGACCACACACACGAAAGGCATTTCTTTCTTGTTGTTTTTGCTTAGTGAGGTCATCGCATCTACTATCCAATAATGGGTATATATTTTTGGCAGAGATATTACGTTTTGTTGCTGTTGCATGCTATGCCACCTCGTCACATTCAGGCTCATCCCAATCGTCATCGAGAACCGTGTATAGGGTATTTGGCTCCCAAGGGTTTTTACTCACAACATAAAAAAGTCTATTGCATGAATGCCAACCATTTTCATAATGGTAAAAGCGCCCCTCTCCATCTACTGCTGTCCAGATGTGCTTGTACGCTTCCTCTGGTGACTTTGCGTACTTGAGGGCTTCTTTTTCGGCTCTATTTATTTCACTCGCCCATGTTTCAAATTGCTCCGGTGCGCCGTCATCATTTAATACAGGGTCAAACATTTTATCCCACTGTGCCATAGTGACAGAAACATCATTCATCTTATTATTTTTTGCAGATTCCTTAGACATTATATCTCCTTCTTTATACACATATTATAACATATTTATAGATATTTGTCAAGGTATTTCTGGAGAAAGAGGGATAGTTATTTAACGGATACTACGGAAGCGCCGGTTCCCGCTAATGACTCAATCCGAAAACTTCTCGAAATAAATTTGTGCATAAAGTTGTGCTCTATCTTCAAGGCAATAATTATGGTATTGCTTTTTTCTTCCTTAACGCCAAGAGAATTTAGGGCAAGTGTCTGCTTTTTGTAGTAATCCGGCTCCGTGACTGCTTTATCGAGATAAATATAAAGGGGAGAGATGTTTTGGAGAGTAAGTGCTTTTTTTTGAATAATATTTTCAAGAGACTCTACCATAAGTTTAGTGGAGGAATCACTGGGGCCCGTCGTGTAGTCCAGTAGGGTTTCTTTAATGTAAGACAAAAACAAGTCTTCTCTTTTTAGGTCAATCATAAAAATCCTTAATAATTTAACATATTATATCATAGTTATAATTTTTTGTCAATCTAATTATTGAGGAGGGACGATAGTTTTCCCTATGTGGTTCTCGTCTATATCACACAGGGGTCTCTTTTTTATATCAACACTCTTTTCCTCTGCGTCTACCTTTAAGGGGAAACACTTCGCTAGGTTTGCTGTGGAAAATTTCAATACGTCGAGCAGCACAACGGTGTCTTCATTTTTTCTTACCTGCAGGATGGCGGGGCGAGAGGTGTCGAGGTCAGGAAGAAGTTCGAGGCCTTCTTTGAATACCATAATTTTCCTAGTCTCTCCAGAATAAAATGTATTAAAGGAAGCATATTTGTCTCCTGTTTTTTTTGAGGATAATATCTCCGCCTCACGAGGAAGAACAAGCAAGTGGCAGATCCCATCGGGAGCCTCACTAAGCAAAGGAATGTCAAAAGGTCGTGTATATTTTTTAACTTTCTCAAATGGATCAGTAATATAGAACCCAAGAATGTCTAATTCTTGAGATAATTTATCAGAGAGAGAGAAGTCTTCAATCTCTGTGTATGTATCTAGTAGGGATGCTTTTCTGTTGGGAGATATACTATCAAAACAACCAGCGCAAACAAGTGAGGTCATCACACGATGATTTATCCCCGGAACCCTACTCTTAAAGTTATCAAGAGAGGTAAACTCACCAACTTCTGCAGTCTCCTGCTCAATACTTCCAAACAAGCCCGAACTTTGTAGGACGGCACTTGCGTCTCTACCGTCTCTGGCAGCAAGGATATCTTTTGAACCCAAGCCTATCCCCTTTAGTGTAGACAAAGAGAAATGAACTGTCTTTCCATCTTTTGTTCCGAATCGGTTATGACTGGTGTTTATGTCTGGGGGTAATATCGTGAGGCCAAGATTGTTTTTCATGTCTTGGATATAAAGGGATTTTTTGAGGTTATTTCCCTCAAAGTTTAAGATGCTTGACATAAATTCGGCAGGATAGTGTGCCTTGAGCCAGCCGTCCCTGTATGTAGCGATTGCGTACGCAGCAGAGTGAGATTTATTGAACCCATATCCGGCAAATTTCTTGATGTGTTCAAAGAGTTCGCCTGCTTCTTTTTCTTCATACCCCTTTTCTACTGCTCCGGAAACAAAGAGATCAGACAGGGCTTCTATGTCAGACTTTTTCTTTTTCCCCATTCCTCTTCTAATTATATCTGCTTTTCCGAAGCTAAATCCTGCAACAGCTCTTACTATTTGCATTACCTGTTCTTGATACACGATAACTCCATAAGTGTTACCGAGTATGGGCCGTAAAACTTCTTCAAAGGAGGGAGAAAAAAAAGTGATCTCTTCTTCACCATTTTTTCTATTAATATAACTTTCTACCATTCCAGAATTTCTGGGTCCCGGTCGGAAGAGTGCATTTAGCGCAATAATATCCTCTATTTTGTCTGGTCTTATTTTGCGTGCGAGATCCTGCATTCCTTCGGACTCTATTTGAAATAAACCAAGTGTGTTTCCTTGTGATATCATTGAAAACACCTTGTCATCGTCGTACGGTATGCTCCCAAGATTAATTCTTTCTCCGTAATTCTCATATATCATGTCAAGGGCAGCGTCTTGCAGAGAAAGTCTTTTTAGTCCTAAGATATCACACTTAATAAGTCCCGCATATTCAATATCATCTCCACAAAACTGAGACACTCTAGTGCCTTTTAATTCTATTGTTGGAACCTTTTCAGCTATGGGAACCTCAGAAACAACCATTGCCGAGGCATGTGTTCCTGTATTCTTGTATTGCCCTTCTATGAGTAAAGCACCATCCCACACCCTTTGTGCTCGCATATCCCAAGATAAATATTTATCAATCTTCTTCTGGTTATCAGAATACGACTCCAAAAGAGAAGCTCCCGCCACAGAGGACAACATTTTGGAAAGAGTTTCTGCTTTATTAAGGGGGTATCCCATGCAGCGTGCCACATCTTTGATTGCGCCTCTTGCTCCTATACTACCAAAGGAGACAACTTGTGCAACACAATCTTCTCCATAGCGACTGACAATATAGGCTATTACTCTCTTTCTTTCTATTTGGGAGAAGTCAGTATCCCAATCAGGCAGCCCAATTCTCTCTGGGTTCAAAAACCTTTCAAACAAAAGGCCATAGAAGATTGGATCTATATCTGTAAGGCGAAGTGCCCACCCAAGTAGAGAGCCGACGCTTGAACCTCTTCCTGGCCCCACAGTGATGCCCATTTCTCTAGCCGCACTTACATAGTCTCTTACAATAAGTGCGTATCCTGAAAATTTCGTCTCCTCGAAGACCCTTAGTTCCATTTCTAATCTGGCTCTATACTCATTGTGTTTTTCTTCGGGAATGTCAACCAGTCTCTCATCTAACCCTATATTAGCTAGTACGGTAAGCAGTTCATGCTCAGTGTGAACATTCTTAAGCATAAGCTCCTCAACATCATCTTCGACAAAAGGATATATGGGAGGAGTTGGATCATCAAAAGGATAATCAGCAATACACTCATGCTTTAATTCATCTAATGAGACAATCCACTCTTTCTTTCCAGAGGGAATAGAGAGGGCGTGAATGTCAGACAAAGGGGGAACGTCTTGAAGCATCTTCTTATTTACGATAGCACTGAGTAGTTGGTTTTTATCAATATCGTCAGGGGTTATCATGGTCGCAAGAGAAAACGGAACAACTTTCCTTTCCCCCTTTCTTGCGTGCATAAAGTTGACCATCTTCTTTCTACTCTCGTTGGTATAATTATATACTCCGATGCAAGCATTTGGCAAAACGGGGAGGATTTTAGTAAAAGAGTCTTTTGTGTCAGCATTATAAATAACAGTAAAAAGTTCGGGGTCGTTCAATTTCTTTACATCAATTCCTTTAGACACAAGAGAAGAGAGTTTTTTATACCCATTGAAGTTTTTACACCCAATCATCATGTGTACACCATTTACTACTCTATCCACTGAAATAATGGGCTTGATATTGGCTTGTTTGCAGAGTCGATAAAATTTAGGGGTACTATATAGATTTTCATCACAAACGATTAAAGATTTAATCTCTTTCTCTTTTGCAAAAGAAATTGCATCTTCAATAGAAAGAGAGGAATTACCGAAATCCAAGTTGGTTTTTATCAAAATATACCCCTGTGTATTAGTGCTAACATAATAACATTATATGAGCATTCTTTTTAAAAAATAAAACATAAATAATTAGTGTTCGGTTCGGGTGGTAATCTTTATTCCTAAATGAACACCGACTAGGGTTACTGCAGCGCCAGGAAACTTCTTCTCTAGCCTCATGTGGATATCTTCTTGATACAGGGGAGTTTTTTTAATATCTTCAACTTCTTGTAAAATATCCTCCACCATGATGGTGTCAACGCTTTCAATTAGTAGCGCATACTTATCAACAACACTTGTGTTGTTGGGACACAGATTGGTAAAGTTTAGCTCGTAGGTGATGATCATTATACTGCCTCCCCATCAAGATATTCTCTTTCCATTGCAAGAATGTCGTCGAGGTGCTTGCTGTGTATCATAGGAACACCAGAGTCAACACTCGTAAACTCATTTTCTTGTGCCCACTCAATCTTGCTTTTAACTCCAATTCCTCCAACATGTATAGCCAGGCTATATTTTTTTGCCAAGGCAGACCATGCAGCTCCAGTTGCATACTTCCAAGGCTTAGTTCCTCCAAGAAAAAGCCCATCTACTTTTCTTTCTTTTATTATTTCCTCAACAGCTTTCATACTCATTCCATCTTGTATTGCTAAAAAATAATTAAAGTCAGCAATCTTGAAATTTTCTATCGCTTTCATCCATTGCATTGAATAGTTCAGTGACTTCATACCTCCACCAACAATATCAGGGATAACCACAAAGTCGGGGAACTTAATTTCTCCAAGCCGAGAACCAATATATATCTTCTCAAGAAGCTTAACAAATTTTTGAGGGCTAAATGGCTCATTTCTTGAAAAGGCGGCAAAGCAACCGTTATCTGCAAAGTAGTTCATCTTGGAAACAGTTATTCGGTTAAAACTTTTAGGAGTAACACATGCACCAAAATGACCAGGAAAAGACTCACAGATGCCATCTCTCTTGACACCAGTAGGGCAAGCAAAATAAACTTTTGTTCGAGTGCTTTTAGCGGCCTCATCAAAGAGTGATCTCTGAGTAGGCTCTAGTGCACTCTTCCATACTTTAAATTCTGAATGTAGATCTTCAACTATTTCATTATGTATCACGTTTGGGTCAACCACAACTTTTGGAGTATAGCTTATGCATTTGACACGCACTGGCTCCAGAGACAATAATGAAAAGACAGCAATTTTATCAGAAGACACAAGGGCAGAGGGATCTGTCACAATAAATAATGTTTCGCCTGGTGCGGAATTGCCAATCTCATCGAAGTAGAGGAAATTATCTCCTACCCAATTATTAAAAGACTCGAATAGATATGATTTTCCTACGGAAGGTTTTTTGAAAGTTGCCACATTAACTCCTTTTTATATAAACATATTATAACATATATTTAATAAATTGTCAAGTCATTGTAGCTTTTTGTGGGAGGGTTGCCCTGCGGTACAGGACAACATAGTGGTTAGTTACACGCTGTTTTTGCGGCTTTTGCTGCGTCTGGGGTTGTTCTAAACCTGATAGGACCAGTCTTGCCTGCCGTTGAATAAGGAAGATCATTGATATCTGCACAGTACATGTCGAAACCCCCACCCTGGTCAGCATAAACGCCACATCTGCTTCCGTTCGGTTGACTAGGATCAACATAGATATAAGAACCATCATAGCTAATGGCTGTGGCTGCAACACTGATCTCTTCTCCGCCAATAAATTGAGTTTCAACAGCTTCAGTTGCTCCAAAAACAGTTTCGGAATACTCGCTATCTCCACATTGCATAGAGGTATAATATACTCCTCCATTGTTTCCCTGGATAAACCCTTGAGGGTTAGACGTTAGATTTTCAGAAGCGGAATCACCGTTGTGTTCATTTACTGCGTCCTCAATATCATCTGTACTACACCCAGTAAAAAGGGTCATAGAGGCGGCAAGTAGCCCCAGTGCGATTAGTTTCATTTTTGCATTTTTCATCTTTTACTCCTTGTATTTGATGTGCTAGACAAATTATAACATAATTAATATAAATTGTCACTTGTTTTTATAGAATTTGTACTCTAATAGTTAAGGTCTGCATAACGAGAGCATCCTTTATCTATACGCTTATCACAAGCTAAGCCATAGAACTCCTTGGCGATAGGAAGGTTCTTTTTTACCCCTCTCCCCGCAAAATAACTATTTCCTAGATTATAGCATGATATACCATTGCCTAGTTCGCAAGATTTTTTAGACAAAATAATCGAAGCGGAGAGGTCTTGTCGGATGCCGTGCCCGAGTAGATACAGGTCGGAAAGATTTGCACAAGAAGGTGCATGATTCAGGTCACAAGATTTTTTGTAATAAGAGAAAGCTTTAAAATAGTTAACCTTCGTGCCTTCTAGTCCCTTGTGATAAAAAAGAGCTGCATTGAAGCACCCCCGTTTGTTGTTCTTGTCACAAGCAGAAGCGGACTCTTTTAGATTTGCAGAAAGACTCATTACAGGCAAAGCTGTTGCCAAAATCAGAAGTATTATCATCTTTTTCATATTTTTCCTTTATATTTTTACCAGAGGTGCTGCCAGGAGCGCCTCTTTAATTTCACTGGAATGAAGCTCATCAGAAGGGAGATCCTGAATGTCGGTAACAAAACTAGAGCCTGCAGCATACTCCAAACCTTTTTTGAATGCCACTTTTTCAGGGAGAGATCCAAATTCAAAAGATTTGGCTTCCATAATATCTCCTTTTTTAATGAGAACATCAAGAATAGCATAGTGACCAGCAGAAAGAGAACCAGCTAGGTCTCCTTTTGCATGAGGGATAAGTCGGTACCCATTCTTGGATAGCCATGTTCGGATAGATAGATCGTCAACAGGAGAATGGAGTCCGTGTGATTCATGCCTCTCTCCGACTAAAGCCTTAATAGCTGTCCCATAGTGAATGTCTCTTTCGCCCTCACCTATCAGGTGGTAGCTTTCGGAATCAAGGATAGGCTCCATTGAGATGTCTGGAAAAATGAAGGAAGAAACCGACAGTCTGTTTCCTGTCTTGCGTAAAAGCTCACAGCTTCCCACTACATTTGAACTGTTAATAAGGTTATACTCATAAATGTGCCTACCAGTAGTGCTGGAATACAAAGACAGAACCAAAGGATTTCCTCCTCGCTCTACAGTATCAAGAATATCTACCCAGGGAGTTAAATTCCACTCTTGGTATTCTTCTCCATCGAGAATGAGGGTTTTTGCTGCCTCCCAAACAGGATAAAGTCTTTCAATATTGCTAATCATGACCCCTCCTCCATAACGGTTTCCCATGGAAGATTATCTACAATAAAACCTGATGCGTTTCTGTGCCCTCCTCCTCCATGCCTTGTGGCTACCTCTTCAACATTTATTCCTTTTGTACAAGATCTAAGTGAAACCTTAAATTTACCAGATCCGTTCACATAATATATTGCAGCAAAAGCTACCTTGCTATGACTATCGAGAAGCACGCGGGCTAGGTCACAAGCATAAAATTCTGGAGCGTTTGCCACTACAATGGGCATATCCCTGTAGAGTTTTATTTGTGCATGATTGGCAAGACCGACAACATTCTTCTGCACTTTGTTGTCGAGTATCTCACCTACAGTTACGACCTCATCGTAATTCTGTTCATCCATTATCCAATCCCACTTCTGAAAAGAATACTCTGAAGAAAATGCGTAGGCTGAGACATATCGAGTGTTTAAAAGTTTATACTTAAGTAAGTCCCTGTCTGCAATATTGTCAAAAACCTTGGGAGGAACAACATCTGGGAAGTAGTGGTCCCATGCAATCTGACACCCACATCTCTCCATGTCGAATATTAGTGTAAGATTAGAAATCTCATCATCAAGACCGAGTAGGTCGTTAAAAGAAGAAAGGTGGTGATCCATAAGGAGTATAGACTTTGCGGAACGACAAAGCTTTGAAAGCTCTTTTCTTGAGTATGAAAAGTCAACAATGATAACATCCATACCAGTCACATCGGGAGGAACGCTACCAAAGAGCCCTTCCTTGAAAACAATATTTTCTTCTTTGTACTTCTGGTTGACCGCCCATGCGGCAGCAAAACCATCAGTACAATTCCCATGATAGATACATATCTTGCTCATTTATTCCCTTGTTGCTCATTTTTTTATAACACATATTATAACAAATTAAAAAAAAGTGTAAACCTTTTTATCGCATATAAACAAATTTTTTCATTTTTCGTCATACATTACAAAGCATTTGTTGTTGGCAAAATACACCTCTTTAGCTTGGGTATAATATTTCCCACTCTTTACCCCAATAAATTGCTGCACAAAATAAGGGCTATACCAAACCTCTTCAAGAAGGGAAGGTTCAGGAAGAGTGTCTATGGATCTGTATGATTCTGCCCTAACCCACGCGTGTACCCTTTTTCTTCTTTCTTTTACTGTCTTGAGTCGGGACTTTTCTGAGACAAAAAAATGGCACATCTCCATAACCATTGTACTCGCGTGCTCGACTACTTTTCCTTGATATCTAATAGAGAAAAAACCTGGCTTGTGAAGATTTCTATATGCAGAGTAAGAGGGCATTTCTAATTCCTTCTTGTTTCTTTTCTGATGAATAAATGGAGTAGTGTTTGAATAAATAAAAAAGTGAACAACCGAACCCACATGCAGAAGAAGATTCTGCTTTGAATTCAGTTAATTTGTACCACAACATTATATTTTACTAATTTCATTCTTAAAATCTTCTTTTTGTAAAATGCTAGAAGATACAATAGGTAGAATAGGGAATTTTTCCCGAGAAGAGCTTCTTCTT
>Ga0256824_10000120_pt1 | contig 26258 bp, 26 predicted proteins | sample CV67metaG_FD_191570 | JGI IMG/M metagenome (GOLD analysis project Ga0256824, IMG submission 191570) | Hydrothermal vent microbial communities from East Pacific Rise, Pacific Ocean - CV67 | ecosystem: Environmental > Aquatic > Marine > Hydrothermal vents | place: Pacific Ocean: East Pacific Rise...
GTATCAAAGTAAACATCTCCATCCTCAGTTGCATAGGCATGACCTGCGTTTATAAGCTTTTGTATCATCTCATACATAGCTTCTAAACTCTCAGTAGCCTTAGGTTCGATGTCTGGACGAGAGACTCCGATAGCTGACATTTCTTTGTGAAACGCAGCCGTATAAAAGTCTGTAATCTCTTTTATATCCTTACCTTGCTGGGTAGCTTTTTTGATGATTTTGTCATCTATGTCTGTAATGTTTCTAGCATATGTTACATCTAAGCCATTGGCAGTTAACACACGAGTCAGCAGGTCAAAAACTAGAGCAGACTTTGCATGACCTAAGTGTGCATCATCATAAACAGTTGGACCACAAACATACAGAGAAGCCTTTCCCTCTTGAAGAGGAATAAATTCTCGTTTTTCTTTTTTTACTGAGTCATATATAGTCATTAAGTTAGTTCCCTTTAGGTAGACACTTAAAAGATGTTTTAACCCATGAGTTGAACTTATCGCCTTTTTCAAATCTCATTACATCATACATCTCAGGGTCAACTGTTTTGAGAGTTTTTTTGAAAAGATTTAAATCTAGTTCATCCATCTCTTTAGTATCTTTTATGTTTAAAAATACTTTGATAAAATCTTCTAGTTTATAACCAATATTTTTCTTTCCAAGTTTGAGAGCTTTACCATTTTTTTCGATACCTAGAACTTTGGCAGCTTTGAAAGCCTCTTGTTTGACCTTGAAAACCTTATCGTTAAGTGCTAGTCTTAAAATCACATCTCGTGATTGGGGACAATCATACTTTTTTAGTTCTTTGAGTGCCAAAAGGCGTACTTGGTAGTCACTTTTTATACCAGCATTTTTTATTAATTCATCTATATTTGTAGGTGTTTCTTTGAGTAGTGCCATTTAATTTTCCTTATGTACTTTGTAATACTATAATATTTTGAAACTGTAGGTTTTGCATAAGTTGGGGAATCTTTTCTATGTAAATTACGAGAGACTCTATTTTCTGTATTATAGCATATTCTTAAAAAACTCTATCAATTTGGTTTGCGGTGATTGTTTAATCATTGTATAATATAGGTAATAAGAAAGATAACTTAACAAAGGTGGACACAATGGAAGTAAATTTCCCTATGGCAATCGGATTAGCAGGAGGATTCCTTAATGAGGCAGAAGAAATGGCAAAGGAAGCTGCACAAACTGCAAAACAAGAGGTAATAGATGACCTAATAAAAGCAGGAACAATTCTTCCTGCTCAAGATTGGGGTGAAGAGTTTCAAGCTAAAGAAGAAGCTATTATTGCTGATTGGTATAATAGACATCCTGAAGTACAAAGAGGTACAGGAGAGTTTAAATTGAAATATCCTCAAGTTGATGAAGCACATAGAATGGTTCATAAAATGTCTACAAAAGGTAGAATCACACCAGAAGAGTATCTTGCATTAAGAGAAGCACTTTATAACTTCTAATCTACCCTTTTATATCCTGCATTATTAGCAGTAGGGTTTTTAATTACAGCATTACTAGCAACAGTTGTATTGCTTGGTGCTGGCTTGTTAAGTGCATTACTTACACTTTTAGTGATATTTTTAGACACTGGAACAGTAACCGCACCAACAATAATATCTATCCCATTCGCAAGGGCTTTCCTTCCCATATTAGACTTAATTTCCTTTGAGGAGTTACACTTTTCTCTAAGATATATAAAAAGCTAAAAACTCTTTAAATGCCAGTAGTATAAATGTAAATACTACTGCACCCAAAAGTAGATAGAGACTCTTCTTACAACGAACAATGTCTAAAAAGTTATTTACACCAAAAACTCTAATAGTAAGAACAAAACTAACAATCCCTCCACTTGTACTAGCAAGAGCTAAACCACTTACTCCCATTGGAGTTATAAGAGAGAGGGCTATAACTATATAAGTCACTAGTGAGTAAGTCGCTATCTTTGCAGCCTTACCTTGCATCTCTTTTGCATAGAGCCATAGTACGAAGAGTTTTTGTAGACCAAAGGGTAAGAGTCCTATCATATACATCTGTAGAACTGCTGTCGTGTTTGCTGTGTCTTGCGTAGAAAACGCACCTCTTTGAAAAAGTAGCCATGTGATTTCACGAGAGAGGATGATACCACCAATGGTACTCGCCGTGAGTAAAAATGCTAAGAACCAAAAAGCCTTACTCATAAACTCTTTTGCTTGGTCTTCGTCTTTGTTTCTTATATATCTAGCTACCCTTGGAAAAAGGGCTATAGAGGTTGCGATAGCAAAGAGAGCAAGAGGGAGTTGAAAGATGCGGTTTGCATAGTAGAGATAAGAGATACTTCCCGTGACAAGAAACGAGGCTAGAAAAGTATCCAAAAACGCAGAGACTTGAGCTGTAGAGTTTCCCCACATAGCAGGAAAGAAGTTGTTTCTAAACTTTCTTGTATCTTTTTTGATAAGCTTACTCTTGACTCTTAGATGTTTAAATCCACCATAGAGTAACTTCATAAGCCCTATCTGTTTGAGTGCTATGATATGCGCTATAAGTTGTAAAACACCACCTATAACAACACCATAACTCAGGTAGTAGACTATCTCACCCTGCGTTTTATCATGTGAGAGATACAGAGCAGCGATAAGAGAGAGGTTCAGTAGAGCCGTAGAAAACGCAGTCGTTGCAAAGTGATGCTTGTACTGAAGGATTCCACTAAGAAAGGTCATAGCAAAGACTAGAGGAAGATACCAAAAGTTTATAGCAACATAAGGGGCAGCTATCTCTAGTGTCTCTTGAGAAAAACCAACGGCTATGGCTTGTGTGAAGAGTTGTGGAGCTATGTTTACAAGCAGGGTGATAAGAAGGATGATACTTACAAAGAGTAAAAAGATATTTGCTGAGAAAACAGCCTTGTGTGTAGTCCTAGCAAACGCAGGTATAAAGACCTGTGTAAACGCACCCTCTGCAAATATACGACGAAAGAGATTAGGGAGCTTAAAGGCTATAAAAAATATATCGCTATATATGTTCGCACCTAGAGCTGACGCTGTTAATAAATCTCTTATAAATCCTAAAATTCTTGAGATTAAAATACCAAAACTGTTGGTGAAAATTGCTTTAAACATAGGCTTCTTTATTGAAAATATTGTACTTTTACATAATTTTAACAAAGATTTAGTTAAAATCTACCAATTATAATTTTAAAATTAAATTAGGTGTACATATATGGGATTATTTGGTTCTAGTGAAAAAAAAGAAATTGTTAAAAAAGTTCGTCCTACAGTTGTAAGAACACAAAATGTAGCAAAAGAACTCATGAACATAGCTAAGACAAATAATGTTAATGTAAATAGTCTTGATTTCAACCTCTTAGATATTCAAACATATACTAGAATGAACGATAGTGCTAATAGCAGTATGAAAGATGCTGCTAAGATGGTTGAGTGGGAGAGAATCCCTATTGAAGATCTTTATGAGATTGATGATGAGACAGCACTTCTAAATAAAAACTTCGAGATAAAACAGACTTACGAGATAGAAGTTTACTCCATATCAAAAGATACAGTACCTCTGTGTGATGGATTAAAACTAGCAGTAGGCGCGAATGCTACAAAGTGTAAGGTTTACCTTAGTATCGGTGCTGGTTCTGTAGTCGAGTATACTCCTCGCTTAGGACAAGAACTAGAGACACTTATAAATAAGAAAAAGATTAGAGCTGGAATCCTTGTAAAGATTTTTGATGAAATGCTAAGTGATGTTATCTCAAAGATTGTTGCACATGTAAGAGTAGAAGAGACAGCGACATATACAAAAAGTGAAATGATTTTAATAGCTGAAGGGTTTGAGCCGACTCTTACTATAGATGATGCCCTTATTATGCACTATGAGAACAATGAAGAAGCCGATGACAATACACAGGTAGACTACTCTTCACGTGACTTTATTCAGAGTGTAACAAAAGATGAGGTGCTCATAGAGTATATAAAACCAAAGATTGGAAAGGCTGGAAGAGATTGTCGCGGAGAGTTTCTTCAACCAAGTGCTCCAAAAACTGCTAATGAAGTAAGTTTCTCAGTTGATGAAACTATACAAGCACAAGAGACACCAGAGAGTATTAAGTACATAGCAACTGAAAATGGATATATAGCCTTTGATAAAAATATATATACTATTAAAACAGAAGTTGATGTTGGTCAAATAAGTTTTAAAACTACAGGTTCTATAGCAAGTGGGGTAGACTCTGATGTAAGTATCTCTGTAAAGGAGACAGACTCAATCAAAGATGCCATTGGTATGGGAATGCTCGTTGAAGTTACTGAGATAGACATAGAGGGAAATGTAGGTTCTGATGCAAAGGTCATTGCAAAACGAGCAACTATTGCTGGTCAGACTCATGGTAGTGCTATGGTTAAGGCAGATAAACTTGATATAAATGTTCATAAGGGTACAGCTTATGGAAAAGAGATTAAGATAACAAGACTAGAACATGGAACTGTTGATGGCGATTTCGTAGAGATAGCACAAGCTCTTGGTGGAAAAATCTATGCTAAAGAGATTGAGATAGAGATATGTGCTTCTCATGTGAAAGCAACTGCTTCAAGACGTATAGAGATTAACAAGATGCAAGGAAGTGAAAACATCTTTACTATAAATCCTATACTCAAGAAATCTGCTAAGGCAGGATTTGATGAGAACAAAGGTAATATTGAAGAAATTGAGAATGAAGTTACAAGATTAAAATCTGAAATAAAAAAATACACAAAGCTCTTAAAAGATGGAACACCTGCGTTTTTAGAGATAAAAAAGAGACTTCTTCATTATAAAAAAAATGCAGTAAAAATGCCTGCTTCTTTTGTTAAAAAGTACAAACAGTTTGGACTTATGCAAGAGCACCTTAAAACTCTCAAAGAGGAGCATGGTGTAAAAGCAGACCAACTCAAACTACACACAACAAGAACACTCTCCTTTCAAGATAATATTCTTGATGCAAGAGTGATAAACCGTGATAGATGGGTAGGTTACAACGAGATACGGTTTAAACTTGTAAAACCTGCAATAGAGTTAGTTTATAAACCAGCAGAGGGATCCCCAGATAAGATTTTCGGTCTTGTTGAGGTAGAAGAGGGTGAGTTTGAGATTCAGCCAGTAAATTCATAGAGGAAGAGTGAAAAATAGATGATAGTCGGATTAAAAGGTCAAATAGTATATAAAGAGCCAACTTTTGTACATATAGATGTAAATGGTATAGTTTATGAGGTGTTTGTTTCGCTTCATACATTCTCAGCACTTGGTAAAGATGAAGTCTCTCTTTTTACTACTCAGATAATCCGTGAAGATGCCTCTTTACTCTTTGGTTTTATCGATATGAGTGAGAAAAAAATGTTTGCAAGACTTATAAAGATAAACGGAGTCGGTCCAAAAGTGGCAATGGCAATCTGTTCTACATACACTTCTGCTCAGTTTGCAACAGTGATAAATAACAAAGACGTCAATGGCGTCAAAAAAGTTCCAGGAATAGGACCAAAAAGTGCAGGTCGTATACTAGTAGAACTCAATGGCTTCTCCCAAGAGATACTCTCTAGTGGAGATACTTCTGAAAGTTCGGCTGCGTTTAGTGAGGCGAGTGAAGCGTTAGAGTCACTAGGCTTCAAAAAAGACAAAATATCTAAGGCACTTAGTAGCATCCAAGGCGATGACACAGCAACACTCGTAAAGGGTGCTTTAAAATTACTACAAACTCTTTAAGTAAGGAAATATATATTGAAATTAACTATTTTATTTGGTGGGGCTAGTTTTGAACATGAGATTAGCATTGTAAGTGCTATAACTTTAAAAGACAAGTTGAGCAACTTTGATTTAAACTTTGTGTTTTGTGATCAGGACCATACTTTTTATCTTGTAGATGCTGCGAAGATGAAAGCTGTAACTTTTTCTAAGGGTGAGCATAAAAAAATGCCTCAACTTTCACTAGCAAATGGTGCTTTTGTGCAGAAGTCTATGTTTGGCTCAACTGAACATAAAGGTACTGTTTTAAATCTTATTCATGGAGCTGATGGAGAAGATGGAACTGTTGCTGCACTTCTTGACTTCTTTTCTATAAAGTACATTGGTCCTCGTGTTGATGCTTCTACTTTTTCTTATGACAAGCGTTATACAAAGTATCTTTGTGATGCTATAAATGTTAAAACTGTGAAGTATGAAGTACTAAACGCAGGCAAGCACTCAAACATAACTATAGAGTATCCACTAATCGTAAAACCTGCGCGTCTTGGAAGCTCTATTGGTGTAAGTATAGTGAAGGATGAGAGTGAGTTAGACTATGCACTAGACTGTGGTTTTGAGTACGATAAGGCACTTCTTATAGAGCCTTTTATAGAGGGTGTTAAAGAGTATAACCTTGCTGGATATATGGCAAATGATAAGATGCACTTTTCTATAGTAGAAGAGCCACAAAAAGAAGAATTTTTAGACTTTGAGAAGAAGTATATGGATTTTTCACGTTCAGAACAGGTTCTAAAAGCAGATATAAGTGATGAACTTATAGCAAAACTAAGAGCAAATTTTGAGAGAGTATATAGAGGTCTTTTCGAGGGTTCACTTATAAGATGTGACTTTTTTGTAGTAAATGATGAAGTGCTTTTAAATGAGATAAACCCAATACCAGGGTCGATGGCGAACTATCTGTTTGAAGATTTTGCCTCATCTATAGAAGAGTTGTCAGACTCTCTTCCACACTCAAAAAGAGCCAAAGTTACGTATGAATACATACACTCAATATCATCAGCAAAAGGTAAATAATGGCTATAAAGTCTATACAGTATAAGCAGCACACATTTGACATCAGTTATGAGATAATCAATCCTAATGAAAAAGTGGACATTATCATTCTTCATGGTTGGGGAAGTAACAAAGGGCTTATGAAACAAGCTTTTGGTTCACAGATGGAAGGGTTTCGTCATATCTATATTGACTTACCTGGTTTTGGTGGTTCTACTTGTAGTGTTGCTCTTGAGAGTACTGATGTTGCTCGTATAGTTGAGCTTTTTATGATACATATAAACGCAGCTAAAGATATCATCTTAGGGCACTCTTTTGGTGGAAAAATTGCACTTATTCTTGAGCCTAATGTTCTCGTTCTTGTTGCTAGTGCTGGTATATATATAGAAAAACCTTTAAAAATTCAGGCTAAAATAGCACTTACAAAAGTATTTAATATGTTCGGACTCAGTAAGTTTCGTTCACTCTTTATAGCAGAAGATGCGAAGAAACTCTCTAAACCTATGTATGAGACTTTTAAAAATGTTGTTAACGAAGACTTTACAACAGAGTTTAAAAACTTTAACAAAAAAGCACTCCTTTTTTGGGGTAAAGAAGATACTGCAACACCACTAAGTTCAGCTGAAAAAATCACAACTCTTGTCAAAGACTCTACTCTTTACACATATGAGGGTGACCACTTCTTTTTTATGAAAAACGCAGAGGATATCTCTACTAAAATTCAAAGTGCATTTTTAAGCACACTGAGTCACTAGATGGAAAACTACGAGATTCTTACTGCGTTTGTAGTTAATGTTCTTTTTGTAACACTTTTGGGATGGTACCTCATAACAAACTTACAGTGGTATGACTACAGACTCTCTCGTGTTATCTTAAACCATCATAAGCCTCAGTGGCATATTATCTACTTTATCATTCCTTTTATCGCTTACCATACTACGGGACATTTTTTTACTATCTTTTTCTTGTTCGCTATTCTTCCTGCTATGATAATCTGGCACAAAAGACTCGATAAAAAGCTTGTTCTTACTTGGAGAGTGAAACGTTTCCTTATCTTACTTATAGGACTTACTCTTTTTCAAGATGTTTTGTGTACTTTAAAAGATGCTTGTGCTACTTATGGTGTTTTTATGCCTTTATCACTCGCTTACATCGGTTCATACATCACAGAGAAATACCTTTTTATGGTTTACAAAAAAAGTGCAAAGAAAAAACTCTTTTCGATGGATAAACTTCAGGTAATTGCCATAACAGGAAGTTACGGAAAAACGAGTATCAAAAATTTTGTAGCTCAGATACTTGATCGCAAGTTCAATGTCTATGCAACTCCAAGAAGTGTCAATACTCTCGGTGGAATTATGGGTGATATAAACAACTCACTTCCAGTAGATACAGATATATATGTATGTGAAGCAGGAGCAAGACAGAGTGGCGACATCTATGAAATCACGACATTTGTAGAGCCTCAAACTGTTGTAGTTGGGAAGGTTGGAGAGGCTCATATAGAGTACTTCAAGTCTCTTGAAAATATCATAGCAACCAAGTTAGAAATAATGCAATCACCTCGTTTAGAGTCTGCGTTTATTCACACTTCTGTGACAGATGAAGCGCATGAAAAAGTAACTTTTTTTGGTGATGACATCAAAAATGTTAAAGCAACTCTTGAGGGAATTGATTTTGACTTAGAACTCGATGGTGAGATGCTCTCTTTTCATACAGATATACTAGGTGAGTTTCAAACTATGAACATCGCAGTGGCGCTCAAGATAGCAAAACAGTTCGGTATGAGTAACCAAGAGATACAAAAAGCAGTAGCCAAACTAGAGCCAGTAGAACATAGACTTCAACTCATAAAAGCTGGTGGAAAAATCATCCTAGATGATGGCTATAACGGAAATATAGACGGAATGTTAGAGGGTGTAAGACTCTGTTCTCTACATGAGGGACGAAAGGTTATAGTGACACCAGGACTTGTTGAGAGTAGTGATGAGTTGAACCTAAAATTTATCAAAGCTATCAATGAAGTCTTTGATATAGTTATAGTAACAGGTTCTCTAAACGCAGAACTCTTTAAAAAGAACATCACCGTAACAAACAAAACAATGTTAGCAGATAAGTCAGCACTCACCGACTTACTAGCAAAACAGACAAAGGCAGGAGATATAATTCTTTTTGCTAATGATGCACCGAATTTTATTTAGCTGAAAAGATGATAAACAAAACCATAAAGTATACATCATACCTCACTGCGTTTATCTTAGCTTCTTTGGTTGTTTTAGTCGTTTATGATGCTACTGCTCGTTATCTCTTCTCAGAGGGTTCTACTGCTCTGCAAGAGTTGGAGTGGCATTTTTTTGATGTCATTATACTTCTTAGTATTGCCTACACACTTCAAGAAAATTCTCATGTTCGTGTAGATATTTTTTATGCAAACTTTTCAGCTAAAACGCAGACCTTAGTGAACATAATCTCTATACTTTTTTTCATACTTCCTCTCTCGTTTTTAATCATCTACATAAGCATAGACTTTGTAGAGATGAGTTTTGTTCAGCAAGAGGCTTCTAGTGACCCGGGAGGTCTCTCAAACAGATGGATAGTGAAGGCTCTTATGCCACTCTCTTTTATCTTACTTTCTCTCTCAGCTATAAAACAACTCACAGAAGAGTTTGCAAAATGGAGAGCCTTATGATTGCCTTTGTTATGTTTTTTGTAGCACTTCTTTTACTTCTTTTTGGTATTCCCGTTGCCTTTGCCTTTGGTGGTGTTGCGATGATGTTTGCTTTTTTTATTCCAGATATTGGCATAGAGGTTTTTAATATCTTGCCATTTAGAATCTTTGGGATTATGAGTAATACAACTCTGATGGCAGTTCCTCTTTTTATAATGATGGGACTCATACTAGAAAAATCAGGAATGGCTGAAAAACTTCTTATCTCTATGTCTGCTATGTTTAGAGGTGTTCGTGGTGGGCTTGGAGTGAGTGTTGTTCTCGTCGGTGCCATCTTAGCAGCCTCAACAGGTATAGTCTCCGCATCGGTTGTAATGATGAGTGTCATAGCACTCCCTTTGATGATAAACGCAGGCTATAACAAGTCTCTTGCGAGTGGGACTATAGCCGCGAGTGGAACTCTTGGACAGATTATTCCTCCTTCTATCATTCTTATCGTTTTGGGTGATGTTATGAGTGTAAGTGTTGGTGACTTGTTTGTGGGTGCAGTCCTTCCCGGGATGACACTTGTGAGCCTCTATATAACTTACATACTTATAAGAGCATACTTTAGACCTGAAGATGCACCTGCAATAGTAAGTGAAGAGGATGTAACTCTTATGGACTTACTCAAAGCCATCGTTCCTCCTCTTCTTTTGATGGTCTCTGTTCTTGGTAGTATCTTTGCAGGTATAGCATCACCTACAGAGTCTGCTGCGTTTGGAGTTGTTGGGGGAGTTTTACTCTCAACTCTGAACAAAACGCTCAACATAGAGATGCTCAAGTATGCACTCTTTGGCACGATGAAACTCACGGGAATGATATTTATGATTCTCATAGGTGCGACTGCGTTTAGCCTTGTTTTTAATGAGCTTGGTGGAAGCGATTTGATTTTAGAGTTTTTTAGTGAAGATATTGGCGATGTTTGGGTCTTTATCGCTGTTGCTATGCTGAGTATTTTTATACTTGGTTTCTTTATCGACTTTATCGAGATAAGTTTTATCATAGTGCCTATACTTGTGCCGGTTATGGCTGCGTTTGGTATAGATCCTATCTGGTTTGCAGTGCTTATCGCTATGAACCTGCAAGCCTCATTTTTAACACCACCCTTTGGGCTATCACTCTTTTTCTTAAAAGGTTCAGCAGGGGATAGTGTCACAACGATGGAGATTTACAAGGGAATCATCCCTTTTATAATTCTGCAACTTTTGGGACTAGGTTTAGTTATAGCCTTTCCAGACTTAGTTTTTGCATTTCTTTAATAGACTTTTTAGAAGTCTATTATTATTTTTGGTAGCCAATATCATCTTCATCTACTTCTTCAAGTAGAGGAATAGCAAAACTGATAGCTACTAATACTAAACCAAATATTAATGCTGTGATACCTTGATGGTCAGGAAAATAACCACTAAGAGTAAGGTTCCCTAAATTTGTTCCCATAATTGTTTTAAATTGCTCATAAAAAAGTGTAAAAACAAGACCTCCAAATATACCACCAATAGCACCAACCATAATATCTATTCTTCCCTCAGCAACAGAGATGGGACCAGTACCTGGGCATTTACCAAATATAGCCATAGATGCTCCAAAAATGATGCCTCCAATAATAAGACCACCTAATAGGATAGGTTTTACATGGTAAGATGCCCAACCTAGTTGAATCATAAAAAACAGCCCAATACTTGCAAGTCCAATAGCTAAAAATAGCATTTTAGGAACTACAGTATCTTTAAGCATTGCAAATCCTGCAATTTTTTCAAACTTGTGAACTTTTGTATATTGGATTATAGAACCAAAGACCATACCTATTACAAAAACAAGTAAAACAGAGCCATGTTCTTCATCTTGAACAGTCTGAAACATACTTAAAATTCTTTCTAACATACTTGTGTCTTTATCATACATCTTTAGTTTCCTTATAGAAAAGTTTACCTGTGATAACAAGTGTTACCATTACGACTGCACCAAAAATCATACTACTAAAGGCTGTCTGTGTCATACCACTTAAAAAATGTCCACTAGTACAACCACCAGCAAGTCTAGCTCCTATGATAAGAAAAAAACCACCAATAAAACTCCAAATTAACCTTGATACTACAGAGTTGTTCTTGTATTTTTTCCAAGCAGCAGGAAGAACTGTAAAACGAAAAGTTTTTGTTATGAAAAGTGCATTTATAAAAGTACCAAAAAGTACACCAAGAAGCATTACTCCCTCCCAAGAACCAGGCTTGTGAATCTCTTTAAGATAAGTGTACTTTTGAGGGTCTAAATCAAAAATAATGCCTGCAAAGTAGGGTACATATGTTGAGGCTCCAATAGGTCTATTTGCTCCAAAAACTGAAAAGGTAAATAGTAAGAGCAAAGCCATTAATATGCCACCTAACCACCAAGGTATTTTGTTTATCATTATGTTGTCCTTATGTAATTAATAACGTTATATTATACTTATTTTCATTTACTGAGTAAATAAAGTATATTTTCTCATATATATGGTAGTATTCTTTCTTATACAAATTAGGAATTTTTATGGAAAATATTTTATATGCACCTTGGCGAGATGAGTATGTGACAAACAAGAAAATAGAGGGCTGCGTTTTTTGCCATATTAGCAAAAATGATGAGGATGATTTACACATACTCTATAAGGACGAACACTGTTTTATAGTGATGAACAAGTACCCTTATACTCCTGGGCATTTTATGATTATTCCTCATTTTCATACTGATAAGCTTGAAGAGTTAGATTCAGAGACTTGGTTACATATGGCAGGACTTGCACAAAAAGGTGTGAAACTCTTAAAAGAGGGCTTTAATGCACAGGGTGTGAACATCGGTATGAACCTTGGTAAAGCAGGTGGAGCAGGGATAGCAGAGCATATACATATGCACCTTGTCCCTCGATGGGATAGAGATACAAACTTCATAACAAGCATAGCAGATACTCGGATTTACTCTACCGATTTTGAAAAAATATATCAAAAAATTAAGAGTTTAATTCCTAAGTATATATAGATGATAAAGAGATTTTTTTTAGCTGCATTTTTAGTGATATTGTCTTTAAACGCAGACACATATCCTAAAACATTTGCACAACTTGGCACACCATTATACAAATCTTCAAAAGATTTATCCTGCGTTTTAAGTACAAATAAGAAGCTTCTTGAATATGAAAAATTCTTAGAAAGGGCTTGTGAAAATGGACTAAACGCAGATAAAACAAAAGATAAAAAAGAGATTAAATCTTATCTTAAAGAGCTGCGTTTACTTCAAAAGAAGTATGACTATCTTCTTCATATTTTACATGATGAAATAAGCAAAAGTATCGATGCAAAAGATTATGAAAAATTTACACTCCTTACAAGTTATGATTTTGATGGCTTTTTAAATAATACAAATATAAGAAAAAAAGCGCTTACTTACTACAAAAAAAACTCCTACAAAAAACATAATAAAATCTTAGATAAAAAGATAAATAACTCTAGACTTATCAAAGCAACAGCACAAGAGTTTGTTGATGAAATCGTAAGTTCAAGCTATGACCCAAACAAAAAAAATAAGAGTAAAAAGAGTGTAAGTATTTTTACAAGAAGAGTGAGTAACCGTATAGCGATACACTTTAAAAATGACAATATTTATGATGTGACTATTAGGGTAAACGCAGCCTATACAAACATAACTACAAGTAAAAATACACCCAAAGTCTTTGTCTTAAAAGCAAAAACTACACAAAGATACACCACTTTGAAGATAAACAATGGTAAAAATAGTTATAGCTACAGTTACTCTTGGATACGAGGCTCAAAAGATGCTGTGCATGATGATAGCTATGTCTATAGACTACCTTATGCTAGTGGAACTTCTTATAGAATCTCTCAAGGTTATAATGGCACAGCAACACATAAGGGTCGTTCTCAGTATGCCATAGACTTCGCAATGCCTGTGGGGACTAAGATATTTGCAGTTCGAGAGGGTATAGTTGTTCAAACAAAATCAAACTCGAACATAGGTGGATATGAAAAAAAGTTTTCTGCACATGGAAATCATGTCACTATTTTACACAGCGATGGAACGTTTGCAACCTACTATCATCTTAAACATCATGGTGTTTTAGTTAAGGTTGGTCAGAGAGTTAATCGTGGCTATCCTATAGGCTATTCTGGTAATACTGGTTACACAAGTGGACCACATCTTCATCTCTCTATATTTAAAGCTGTTAGTGCAAGAACAACGCATACAATAGCAACTAGATTTGTCTCTCAAAAAGGTCTTATAAACGAGGTGGTAAGGGGAGAAAGCTATATAGCAAAATGATATGATTAGTAGATGAAGTTTAACTGTAATTAATGTAATATAGATATAATCCATATCAATAAATAATATTATAACAAATAAGGACATTTTATGAAAAGAAGAGATTTTTTTAAAACCTCAGTTGTCGCTTCTGCTGCAATTCTTGGTTCAGAACTTTCTGCTGGTACAACTCGCCAACCTATAGATGGACAAGAAGTTTCAAAGATGGCATTTCCAGAGAAACGTCCACTTATCACTTACTCAGATAGACCACCACTTTTAGAGTCTCCTAGAAGTACATTTACTCAAGCACTTACACCAAATGATGAGTTTTTTGTAAGATGGCATATGCCAGATATTCCAACTCACTTGGATTTAGAAAGTTATACAATCAAGATAGATGGTTTGGTAGATAAAGAGTTAAGCATCACACTTAAAGAACTCAAAAACAATTTTGAGCAGGTAGAAGTTACAGCTGTACTCCAGTGTGGTGGTAATAGCCGTTCTGCGTTTACTCCAGTTGCTGGTGGTATCCAGTGGGGTAGTGGAGCTATGGGTTGTGCAAAATGGAAGGGTGTGAGACTCTCAGACCTTCTTCAAAAAGCAGGACTTAAAAAAGATGCAAAATGGATAGGGTTCAATGGTAAAGAGACAGCTGCTTACTATGAAACTCCAAACTTTGTTCGTGAACTAGAACTTGAAGAGTTAAATGACCATGTTATCGTTGCTTATGAGATGAATGGCGAAGATTTACCATATCTAAATGGTTTTCCTCTGCGTTTAGTTATCCCTGGATACTACTCTGATAGTTGGGTTAAAATGCTTAGTAACATCACTGTTACAAATGAGTATAAATCTCTTTTCTTTATGGATATCGCGTACCGTGTTCCTGACAATGAAACAGAGAGTGAAACTCCTGAGAAAAAGTATCCAACTACAAAACCAATTACAAATATGAATGTAAAATCAATCATAGGTTACCCTGAAAACGGAATGAAAATTTATCATAATTCTCATGTTGTTATTCGTGGTGTTGCATTTGATGATGGTCATGGTATTTCTAAGGTTCTTATCTCTGTAGATGGTGGAAAAACTTGGAAAGAGTCACTTCTAAACCAAGATAACGGACGTTATGCATATACTGCGTTTAGATTTGCATACAAGCCCGAAACATATGGAAAAGTTGAGATTATGGCTAAGGCAGTAAATCATTTAGGTGATGAACAACCATTAGCAAAAGATGTTTTATGGAATCACGGTGGCTATAAGTTCAATGGTATTGATGTAGTTACAGTAGAAGTGGTATAAGGAGAGGTCATGAAAAAAATATTACTATTAGTTATGTTATCTGTAGGTTCACTTTTTGCGCAAGTTCAAGGTGATGTTGAAGTTCCATATATCTCTTATGAGATTAAAATGGGTCAAGGTTTTGATGCACTCCAAGCAAACTGTTTGATGTGTCACTCTTTTGGTTACATAATAAACCAAGGTCCTCAGTCTCGTTCTTTTTGGGCTAAAAAAGTAGAAAAAATGGTAGTGCACTTTAAGGCACCTATTTCTAAAGATGACTCTAAAACAGTTACTGATTATCTATTTAAACATTACGGAAATGGTAAGTTGAAATAGTTAAGTTAGAGACGAGAATAAAAAGGAATTATTATGTTAGATATTAAATCCATGTCTATTAGTAAAAAGATACATATACCACTTATATCATCTCTTATGATAGGTTTTATGATAATCGTAGTGAATTACTCTTACTCTATAGAAGAGATGACTAAGGATGTTTATACTTCAGAGTCTAACTCTATGCATTTAGCATATAAAGAAGCGATAAAGGGTAAAGAAAATATTGGTATAACAAATGCCATAAATATTTCTAAAAACTATGATGTAGTTCGTGCTCTCAAAGATAATGACAGAGAAGTAGCTATCAAGGGTTTAAACTTACTTTCAAGTGAGTTTAAACAGCATACTAATTACAAAAATGTAAAAATCCATATTCACGATGCTAATGTTCACAGTTTTTTAAGAGCTTGGAACAAAGATAAATTTGGTGATGACTTAAAAAGTTTTAGAAAAACTATAGTGAGTGTAAAGCAATCACAAAAACCTCTTGTAGCCATTGAGCTTGGTCGTGCAGGTTTAGTTCTTCGTGGTATCGCACCTATCCTTAATGATGGTAAATATCTTGGTTCTGTTGAGTTTATGCAAGGCTTGAACTCTGTAGTTAAATCTATAAAAAAGAACAATGGCTATGATGTAGTTATAGTGATGAAAAATGAGTATCTAAATATCTCAAAATCACTAAGTAGTGCCCCTCAAGTCTCAGACTATAGACTAGCAGTAAAAGAGAATGTAGTAAATAAAGAGTTCTTAAATGACCTCGAACATATAAATATAAGTCAAACATCTAAGTACCAAACAAGTGAAAAATACTTTGTAGTTTCTGAGCCTATTCGTGATTTTTCTAATAATATTGTAGGGTATGCACTCATTGGTGATGATATTACAAATATATATAGCATTATAGAGAAGTCTGAAGATGCTCTTATTCGACAGGTTTATATAATGCTAGTCTTAGATATATTTATATTGCTATTTTTAATGATAATAATCAAAAAAAGTATCTCTGATCCTATTCTAAATTTATCAAATGTGGCGAATGAACTTGCAGAAGGTGATGCCGACTTATCTAAAAGACTTCCTGTTAAGTCAAACGATGAGTTGGGTCAAGCAAGCAAGAGCTTTAATGCATTCTTAGATAAGGTAGAGAGTATCGCACTAAAGTCACAAGAAGAAGCACGTAATGCTGAGTTGATGGCAGCTCAAGCACATGAAGAGGCTGAGAAAAACAGACTTACCTTAGCGCTCTCTAGTGAGATGATAGATGGTGCAGTTGAAAATGCAAACAACCTACACTCTAGTATGAGTAATAATGTTTCAAATGTTAACCTTGTAAATGAGCTAAATGCTAAAACAAGTGATGTGATTCGCACTGTAACTAGTTCTACTGAAGATATGAAAAGTGCTATAGGAAGTATTACCGAAATGGTTGGAAGATCACGAACTTCGGCAGATGAACTTAACACCAATGTAGAAGAGATTTTTAATGTCATAGCCCTTATTAAAGATATCTCAGACCAGACAAATCTTCTTGCACTAAACGCAGCAATAGAGGCTGCTCGTGCTGGTGAACATGGTCGTGGTTTCGCAGTTGTTGCTGATGAAGTTCGTAAGCTTGCAGAACGCACTCAAAAAGCGACAAGTGAAGTTGAAGCAAATATCAGTGTGCTTAAACAAAACTCTATGAGTATGAGTGAAAATAGCGAAAAAATTGAAGAGTACTCAAGCTCTTCTCAAAATACTTTAGATGAGTTCTTAGAAGTTCTTCAAGTTCTTATACATAATGCGCAAGAGATTACAAAAGATAATGAAAACATCGGACATGAACTCTTCGCAAACATGGCAAAGCTTAAGCATATGGTTTATAAAAACCATACTTACTCTTCTATGTTTAGAGGTAAGGTTGAAGTTGACCTTGGTGATCATACTAAGTGTAGTTTTGGTCAGTGGTATATAGGTGAAGGAAAAGATCAGTTTGGAAATCAGCCTGATTTCAAAGCGATAGCTGAACCGCATTTACTGATACACAATAATATCGCTAAGGCGATGAATTTATTAGAAACTGGTAATGTTGATGAGATTATAAAACTTTTTGAAGAAACAGAGAAAGCTTCTAAAAAGCTGTTTGATCAACTTGACAGTATAGTTAGAGAGAAGTAGTTCTCTCTAACTCTCTTTATCTTCTTTCTTTGACTTTAGTACGAAGAAAAATATCCCCGTAATTACCAAAAAAATACCTATTCTTAGTGTTAATGTTGTTATATCTGTTGTGTCATTCATGGGTGGATTATAACTTTTTATATCTAATTGAGAGCTTTGATGTTAAAATACATCAAATAACCGTTAGGGACACTTATGAAAAGAAGAGATTTTTTTAGATTATCAGCAATAGCATCAGCACTTGTCCTCTCTAGCACTCGTTCTTTGGCACTTACTACTCAGCCTCAAAACAATAGAAAGGTTTCTTCTGTAGTTTTTCCTCAGAAAAAACCACTTATCACTTACTCGGACAGACCCCCTCTACTTGAGACACCAAGAAGTGGTTTTACAACTGCAATAACTCCAAATAATGAGTTCTTTGTAAGATGGCACTCTCCTAAGATTCCTATTCCTCGTTACTTGAGTATGTTTTCTTTAGATGTAGATGGGGAAGTTAACACCCCTTTAGTCCTCTCTTTGGATAAACTCAAAAATGAGTTTGAAGCAGTAGAAGTAACAGCCGTTCTTCAATGTGGAGGCAACTCTCGCTCTGCGTTTAAACCCCAAACAAGTGGAATCCAGTGGGGAAGTGGGGCTATGGGCTGTGCTGTATTTAAGGGTGTTAGACTCAAAGACATACTAGCCAAGGCAGGAGTTAAAGAGGGTGCTTCTTGGTTAGGGCTAAGAGGAGATGATACACCTATCCTTCCATCAGCCCCTAGTTATGCAAGAGAGCTAGAACTTCATGAGATAAGTGATGATGTAATAGTCGCATATGAGATGAACGCAGAAGAGTTACCTTATCTAAATGGCTATCCTCTGCGTTTAATCATTCCTGGAATGTACTCAGATAGTTGGGTTAAGATGCTAAGTAAAATTACAGTTCTCAAAGAGTACAAAAAAATGTTTTATATGGATACGGCATACAGAATCCCTGCAAATGAGTGTGAGTGTGAAACAGCAGATAAACTAGCACCAAAAACGCAGCCTATAACGAGTATGAATGTAAAATCTTATATAGGCTATCCAACAAGTCATACCAAAATAGATGCTCAGTCTAATGTTCTGCTCAAGGGAATAGCTTTTGACAATGGAAGTGGAATAAAAGAAGTCCTTATCTCTTTAGATAAGGGTATCAGCTGGGAGAGAGCCGAACTAGAGAAAGAACTCTCTGTTTATGCCTTTAGAGCCTTTAGTTATGCTTTTAAACCTATGAGTAAGGGCAAGTTGACTTTGATGGCTAAGGCGGTAAACAGACGAGGGGAAGAACAGCCATTTTCTAAGGATATAGAGTGGAATCATGGTGGTTACAAATACAATGGCATAGATAGTGTTACTATCACAGTAGGATAAAACGATGAAAAAGATGATGATTTTAGGACTCTTGTTGAGTTCACTTCTTCAAGCAGGTTACTCTCAAAACCTTAAAGTTCCAAGTGTAGCCTTTGATATAAAAATTGATAAGGATTTTGGTGCTATGCAGAGAAATTGTCAATGGTGTCACTCCTTTGGCTACATACTCAACCAAGGAAAACTTTCAAAAGAGTCTTGGCATAAGATAGTGGTAAAAATGAGAGAGGTCTATAAGGCACCCATAACAAAAGAAGATGAAAAAACTACAACAGAGTATCTCTTCAAGCATTATGGAAATGCTAAACTCAAATAGATGAAAAACGAATTTACAGCTAGTAATGATTTAGTTTTGTTGTTGGAAAATATTTAGGAAGTTTTGTTTATTTTGAAGAGTGGATGGGGTGGAGGGACTCGAACCCCCGAATACCAGTACCAAAAACTAGTGCCTTACCACTTGGCGACACCCCATCATATGTTGTAAAAGTTATAAATTGGTTGCGGAAGCAAGATTTGAACTTGCGACCTTCGGGTTATGAGCCCGACGAGCTACCGAACTGCTCTATTCCGCGGTGTTTAAACAAACTACAGTGTGTTTGTGAGCCGAAATTATAGGCAAAATGCTTTTTAATGTCAATAGTTTTTTGAGGAAATTTAAAAATTTCTAACATTTTGATATACTAGGAGAAATATAGATATTTTTATGAGGATTTTGAATGCTAGAGAGTTATGTTTTTAACTATATTATTTTATTTGTTTTATTAGAAATATACGAGATTTGGGCACAAAGAGCAGAGACACTTTTGGGAATGTTAGCGAGAATGTATGAGCACTATGAAAAGAGTGTCTGGCTTTTTCTTGTGATGCAACCGACTTTTATTTTTGCTATGGGGTTTATGATACTTTGTGAGTACAACATTATAAGTGTCACTCTCTTTAGTCTCAAAGCTGGAGATATACTAACAAAAATGTTTTTAATAAAGAAGGTTTTTATAGAAAAAGAACTTTCATCAGATCTGTCTCAGATGATTGTAGCCCCAATAAACAAGGCTTTTATTTATATGGGACTTATTATATATCCACTTATGATAGTGGGTGCTTTATCTTAAAAATGGAGATTACAGTATGGCAAAAGTAATTATATTTAGTGGGGCAGGGGTGAGTGCCCAGAGTGGTATATCTACATTTAGAGATAGTGATGGGCTTTGGGAGATGTATGACATAAAAGATATCTGTACAGCAGGGTGTTTAGACTCAAACAGAGCTGAGACAATAGAGTTTTATGATAAACTCAGGGCTGACATAGAGTTCAAAGAACCAAACTATGCACACAAACAGATACAAAAACTCAAAGATATGTACTCTACCGATATAGCTATCATAACTCAAAATGTGGACAATATGTTTGAAAAGAGTGGATGCAGAGATGTTCTTCATCTTCATGGTTTCTTACCTGAGGTTGTTTGTGAGTCTTGTGGTTTTAAAGATGACATCGGCTACGAAAAACTTGAAGATGCATATGAGGTCTGTCCAACTTGTAATAACCTTTTACGTCCAAATATCGTCTTTTTTGGAGAGGCTGCACCAAGGTATGCAGATATGTATAAGGAGTTGAGTGATTGTGAAATGTTGGTTGTTATAGGTACAAGTGGCAATGTTATCAACACAGATATGTTTTTGGGTGGAGAGATAAAGCTCTCTATCTTAAACAACCTAGAAGAGAGTGATGCTATCAATGACGAGTTGTACTCAAAGGTGCTTTATAAAAAAGCTACAGAGGCAATAGATGAGATAGTAGAGGATATAAAAGCCTTTTTAGCTTAAAAACTCTTCTCGCTCCAAGTTGCTATCTTACCATGCAGGTCTACATGTGTGAGATAAAGTCTTAAATCAAACTCAACTTGATGATAGGACTCTTGCATATAAGTGCATAGCTTATAAAAAGCCTTGTTATGCTCTTTTTCTTTAAAGTGTGCTAACTCATGCACAACTATCATCTCCAAAAATGCCTCTGGGACACTCTTAAACATGGAGGCAATACGTATCTCATTTTTTGCCTTGAGTTTTGAGCCTTGAACTCTTGAGATAAAGTGATGTGTCCCGAGTGCATTATGGATGACATTTATCTTACCATCATAGAGTGTTTTACTCAGAGGTGGTGACTTCTTTATATAGTTGTTCTTGATATCTATCACATAATTAAAGAGATTTTTATCGTTTGAAATATTGTGTGCTTTAGGATATTTTTTGAGTAAATATCTCTCTATACCATCAGCTTCTATGAGCTTAAGGACTTGCTGTTTTGTCTGGTCTGGGTAGTGGTTTAGATACTTTAGTTTATTCATTATGCGAGATTATACAAAAAAATTGACCTCTTTTTAATGAATTTTTTTATATAATCATCTATTAAAATAATTAAAAGAGAATTTATGACACCTATACAAAGAGTTTTAGAAGCGATACAAGAGATTAAAAAAGGAAATATGGTCATCATGATTGATGATGAAGATAGAGAAAACGAGGGTGACTTAGTGTATGCAGCTGCGTTTAGTTCACCTAAGCACGTAAACTTTATGGCAACTCATGCTCGTGGACTTATCTGTGTAGCACTTAGTAAAGCAATAGCAACAAAACTAGATCTTAACCCGATGGTAAGCTCAAACACTTCATCTTACGAGACTGCGTTTACTGTTTCTGTGGATGCTAAAGATGCACTAACTGGTATATCTGCTGGTGAGAGAGATGATACTATTCGTATTCTTGCAAATCCTATCTCAAAGGCTGATGAGCTTGTAAAACCAGGGCACATCTTTCCTCTTATAGCTAAGGATGGCGGTACTCTTATTCGTACTGGACATACTGAGGGAAGTGTTGATATCTGTCGTTTAGCTGGACTGAGTGAAGCAGGAGTTATCTGTGAAATTATCAAAGATGATGGAGAGATGGCTCGCCGTGATGATCTTGATGTCTTTGGTGAAAAGCACAACTTAAAAACTGTTTTCATCTCAGATATCGTAGAGTATAGACTAGCAAATGAGTCTTTGATAACTGCAACAGGTGTTGAGGAGATAGAGTTTTTTGGTGTTAAAGTCAACAAGCATACCTTCTCTGACCATGATGGTATAGAACATACTGCTATAGAGTTTTACTCTGCTGGTGAGGTTGCAAATGTACGTGTTCACAATGTTATTCCCGATATGGAGTTGTTACTCAACCAAACGAAGTACAATAATCTTGTGAGTTCTATAGACTACTTGAAGAAAAACAGTGGGCTTTTAGTCTTTATAAACAAGACACATCATCAAGATAATGCTGCACCAAAAGAGTTCGGAATAGGGGCACAAATAGTAAAATCGTTTGGAGTTTCTAAGATGAATCTATTAAGCTCTACTAAGCAGACAGACTTAGTAGGTCTCGGTGGTTTTGGTCTTGAAGTTAAAGAAGTGATAAACATCTAAGTAAGGGCATTAATCTGCTTTTACTACTCTGTTCTTTCCAGATTTCTTTGCTATGTACATCGATGAATCTGCTTTTTCTATCATCTCATCAAGTGATGTGATATTTGAAGTGACACCAATAGAAACTGTAAGATTGATATTCTTATTGTTTCCTATACTGAGTGATGCTTGAGCCACTCTTTTACAGATATTGTTCATTATTTTTTCTGTCATCTCTTCTTTACAATTTGGAAGCATGATAACAAACTCTTCTCCTCCAAACCTTACAAGTATATCTGAACGTCTTAAACTTTTTGTGATAGTGTTTGCTACATGAATGAGGGCTCTATCTCCCACTTCATGACCATAGGTATCATTGACACTTTTAAAGTTATCTATATCAATCATGGCAATTGCAAGAGGGTGCCCTAATCTCTGAGATACATCAAAAATCTTCGCTCCAACCTCAAAAAAGTATACACGGTTATGAATCCCTGTTAAGTAATCTGTCATTGCCATGTTTTTTATCTTGTTGAACATATCTAAGAGTGAAAGAGTATTGTTAATACGACCAATAAACTCTTCGTTGATAAAAGGTTTAGGAATATAATCATTTGCTCCAGCTTTTAAGAAGCGTGTAATCATATAAGTGTCTTCTGTTCCAGAAAGAACTAATATAGGTAGTTCTTCTATAGAGTACTTCTCTCTTATGTGCTTAATAAGCTCGTAACCATTCATCTTAGGCATCTCATAATCTGTGATAATAAGGTCAATTTTAGTTGATTTAGGGTCGTTTATATACTCCCAAGCCTCTTGCCCATCACCTACAAGTATGAAGTTAAGATTTTGGCTTTCAAGTAGCATAGAGATATGGGTGAGAATCAGTTTTGAATCATCAACAACTAAAACATTAACCTTTCTATTTCTACTAAGTCTATTTGCTACAGAGCTAATGAGTTTTGGACTTTGTGGTGAGTCGGTTACGATATAGTCAGCTATTACATAAGAGAGGATTTTATCTCTACTCTCTTTAGTGTCTTTATCAACAGTAAGTAAAACTGTTTTATCTTCGAAAGAAAGTGCTTTTATAAGTTGTTCGGTTTGAGGATTAAAACGAATGATATAGAGGTGGTACTTACTACTCTCATCTGGAGTGAGTTCTCTGTACTCATTGATAACATCCACTTCTGAGGTGAGTTCAGTTTGCAGTTTTGATTTAAGTTTTTGAGAAAAATCAATGTTGTTATCTATGATGAGAGTTGTATTATTCATGCAAAACCTTAAAATTTATAATATTTACTTGATTATAGTCCTATAATGATTAATAAAGTTTTAATTCTTTGCTATAATATAAGTAAAATACAAAAGATTGAGTAATTATGAGAGAATTTTTCCAAAGAATAGAAGATGGTAGTGTTGTTGCAGTAGAGATAGATATGAATGCGTTTGGATATAGCAATCGTTTTTCATGGCTTTTTAGTGTGTTTATTAAGTTTGATTCAGTTGATACAAATGAAGAGAGCTTTGAAGAGTTTTTAGAAGCTAAAGAGGCTCTTATAATCTCTTTAGAACTTGATGAAAAAGCGAAGTATGTAGGTAGTCGTATGCTTGATGGTTGGAGTGAGATTTACTTCTATGCTGCTGATTCTAAGTCTCTTAACTCAGAGGTGACAAAGATGTTATCTCCAAGTAACTATGTTTTTGAGAGTAGTGTAGTTAAAGATACGAAGTGGGATTTTCATCATAAAAACCTAGTGCCATCAGAACTTGAAGAGTGCCATATTCAAAGTGAGAAGATTATCTTTATGCTTGAAGAAGAAGAGGATGACCTCGAAGTAGTAAGAGTTGTTGAACACTATATCTCTTTTGAACTTCCAACACAAAAAAATAGATTTATAAATACCTTAGAACTTGAAGGTTTTAAAATCAAAGATGAGATAAGTAGTGAAGAGTTTGAAAATGGTATAGCACTTATATCTGAACATAAGGTTACAAGTGAAGCTGTTAAAGAAATCGTAGAAACACTCTATAAAGAGATCAAAAAATCTCAAGGCTTTTATGAAGGTTGGAGTACAACCTTAGCTAACGAGAGCTAATGTTTAAAATCGTAGGTGTTATAAACTATATCATCGTTATCTTTTTAAATGCTTTTACTGATTTAGGGCACAAAATCATTATTCAAAACACTATCTTTAAAGTGTATGATGGTGATATGCAGATAGTTTTGACAGCTATTGTCAATGCTCTTATCTTACTCCCCTTTATCTTGATGTTCTCTCCTTCTGGATTTTTAGCAGATAGATTTGCTAAAAATATCATCATGAAACACTCTGCTGCGTTTGCAGTAGTTATAACCCTTGGTATAACTTACTCTTACTATGTAGGTGATTTTATTCTTGCCTTTGGTATGACTTTCTTACTAGCCCTGCAAAGTGCTATCTATGGACCTGCAAAATATGGCTATATAAAAGAGCTAGTTGGTGAGAAGTATATCAGCTCAGCAAACGCAGCCATTCAAGCAGCAACGACTATTGCCATTCTTGGTGGAATACTTTTTTATACTATTCTTTTTGAGGGAATGTTTGATAAGACCTTACTTACACAAAGTGACATTTTAAAAGCTATAGCTCCTCTTGGTTGGCTTTTGGTTCTAGGCTCTCTTATAGAGTGGTTTTTATCTACAAAACTGCCAAACAAGATGCAAGAAGCAAGTAAACGCAGCTTTAAACTTAAACGCTATATTAAGGGTGCCTATTTACGAAAAAATCTTAAAACTATTACGAGAAAAAAAGAGATTTTTGCAGCTATCATCGCCTTGAGTCTTTTTTGGTCTATGTCTCAAGTAGTCTTAGCAATTTTTGGAGAGTATGCAAAGAGTAACTTAGGTATCACAAATACTATCTATGTTCAAGGTGTAATGGCTCTTGCCGGTGTTGGCATAGTAGTCGGTTCACTTCTAGCTGCAAACTACTCAAAGTACTTTGTAAATATGGGTTTAGTGCCTCTTGGTGCTTTTGGAATGACACTTATGATTTTTCTTGTGCCATTTACACACTCTATATCTTTTTTGGCTCTTGTGTTTATGGGTTTTGGAGTCTTTTCAGGTTTCTTGATGGTACCTTTAAATGCTCGTATTCAACTCCTCTCTTCTCGTGTTCACTTAGGGACTATTTTGGCAGGAAACAACTTTATACAAAACATCTTTATGTTCTCTTTTTTGATGATGACAACACTTTTTGCTTACTACGGAATGAACACAAGGGTACTGTTTTTTCTAATGAGTTTGGTAGGCTTACTTTTAATCTCACTTACTCTTAAAAGATACCTAGTTCAGACTTTTTGGCTGGTGATGCAAATCATCTCTAAACTTCGTCATACATATACATATGTAGGTTTACAAAACATTCCTAAAGAGGGAGCAGTCTTACTTCTTAGCAACCATGTAAGTTGGTTGGACTGGGTAATACTACAACTTCCTATAGAGAGACACATCAACTATATGATGGATAAAGAGATTTATAACTGGAAAGTTTTTCATGCCTTTTTTAAAAAAGGAGAGGCAATTCCTGTCTCCATAAAAGCTTCAAAAGATGCTTTTAAAGAGGCTCGTTTAAGACTCCAAGATTCAAAAATAGTCGGTATCTTTCCCGAGGGTGAGATTAGTAAAAACGCAGACTTAGGAAAGTTTTATAAGGGTTATGAACTTATAGGCGAAGAGTATGATGGTGTAATAGTGCCTGTTTTTATAGATGGCATGAGGGGAAGTAGTTTTGCAAAGTATAAAAAAAGTACAAAAAGCTTCTTTAAACGCAGAGATGTAAGAGTCTACTATGGTGAAGCACTCCCAAAAAATACTCATGCAGATGAACTAAAAGGTATAATACAAAATATGAAGGAAAAAT